>JACCDJ011082192.1_pt1 | contig 17231 bp, 17 predicted proteins | sample 7444481 | NCBI WGS metagenome assembly JACCDJ01 (sample SAMN15323435, study PRJNA562643) | freshwater metagenome | isolation source: river surface water | place: USA:Blue River Watershed | collected 2017-08-15 | reverse complement strand
TTACTACCTGTCTTTGTGATCCATTGTGAAGATACAATAGGAATACCTCCTACCAATAAGTTGGAAGATGCATTGATTGATCCTGAGACATCTAGGGAATATGCTGGATTACTTTTATTGATACCAAAATTACCATTTTTATCAATACATGCTACATTACTATTGTACGTAATAAAATTAATAATACTACCAGATGATATGTTCACTATACCATCACCATAAAACGTTTTATGAGTTGATTCCATATTTATGAATCATCAGAAAAAAGTGCAATATGTTTTTGTACATTATACATCAATTTATTATTTAATACATTCTTATCATACCAATCTTTAGGATGTATATTTATATAATTTTTCAATGAATATGCTTGTTTATCTGATATACTAGATAATAAACTCATAATATGTATTGTCGATACATTATATTTTCGATAATTAAAATCAATACCAACAGGAATATACCCTATGCTTACTTTTTTGTTTCTTTTTTTAAGATAATAATGATAAAAAATATTAAAATTATAATGAACAGTATCGTAATACAACATACAATATAATATATTTAAAATTTATACTTAATATAAGAAATAATTTATATAAGATTGTAATGAGTCTCATTAAATTTATTAATGAGTGGTTGGAGCACGAGGAATGGTGGTTTGATCCTGGTCATAAATATGATACACTTATTAAAAATAAATATGGTAATATACTTGATATAAGTGTGAGTGTTTGCGGGGAGACACTTTGTGCTGAAACACTTTGTACTGAAACACTAAGTGTTGAAACACTAAGTGTTGAAACACTTTGTACTGAAACACTAAGTGTTGAAACACTTTGTACTGAAACACTAAGTGTTGAAACACTAAGTGTTGAAACACTTTGTGCATTATGTATTGCTTATGATCAACTACCACGGCATGTATACAGAGATAATGATAAAATAATCAACAATTATTTACAAAAGTCTTTATATTTTTTAAAGTGTATCCCTGATATTAATGTGTACAAGGGATGGAAACTATGCTTTTTATTATTACCTTTGAGACATACTAGGATTTTATCAAATATTGAATACATTTTACGTATAATGTGGGAGAAATTAAAGACAGATCCAAAGAATTCTAAGATATATAAGCGATTCATAAAAGCAACTTATCAATCATTACCAGTAACACAAAACCTTGTTTATTCAAATGGATTATCAGAGTATAATATAGAACAATTTCGGGATATTTTAGATTTCACAGGGAAACTTCATGAAACGAATAGTATACATAATCTGTATATTACTACAGAGTTTCAAAAAAATATCAAAGATGATCAAGAATATATTATTTCTATTTCCGGAGGAGTGGATTCTATGATTGCTAGTTACTTAGCTGTAAAGTTACTATCAAATGTTGTATGTTTGCATATTAATTATGAAAATCGTCCAACATCTAATTTTGAGTCCAAGTTTGTAGAATATTGGTGTTCCAAAATAAATGTACCATTGTATACACGGCATATTAAAGAAATAAATAGACCAAGGTGTATGGAATATGACTTGAGAGAAACTTATGAGACTTATACAAAAGAAGTGAGATATGCTTGTTATAAAGAAGTTTCTAAGTTGCATTGGGGGTCTGATCAAGCTCATGTTATTTTAGGACATAATAAAGATGATTGTTTTGAGAATATATTGACAAATATAAGAAATTGTAGTAAGTATGATAATTTACTTGGAATGAATTATATAAGTACTATAAGTAATATTAAATTTTACAGACCTTTCTTAGATGTAAAAAAAGCAAATATTATTGAATTTGCTCAAAATTTTGGTATATCTTATTTATATGACAGTACTCCAAAATGGAGTCAAAGAGGTAAAATTAGAGACCATGTTGTTCCTACATTAAATGAATGGGATCCACTTTGTATTAATTCAATGTTCGCATTAGCTCACCATATGAATGATCTTACTACTATAGCTGATAAGTATATAAAACATTTAATTAGTAAAATTACAAAAAAAGAAGAATCAGATGCATTTTTATATAGTTTTTCTTGTGATTTAATGGATATAGATAAATATGTATTGAGAGGAATATTTAAGGAACTTAATGTTCCTCAACCTAGTAAGAAGTCTATGGATTCATTATATAATAAGATTAATAATAATAATAATAATATATCTTTTAATTTATCAAAATGCTTGCATATAAAAATTACCAGAGCTAAAACTGATAATATCGTAATATATTTTTACAAAAGTCTTTTATAAGTATTTCATCTTAAATTCTGAAGATCTTTTATTGAGCATTTTCTTACCAACTTCAGTATATGGACTATTAATGATTTCAAACCACCATTTTTCAATTTTCTTTACTGCATTTTTTTTCTTTATATGCATTCGGGATGCTTTGATTTTTAATATATCTTTTTGTACATTTGTAATATTACTACCATGCTTCAACAACATACTTAATAAAGCTGTCTGATGCTTATTTAAATAAAACTTGACATAAGGCGCAGTTGATTTTATATCCACCATACTTTCATAGGGGGTTGTATTATAGTAGTCTTTTAAACTGATTGAACACTTGTACTTGACAAGTAAATCATACATTTTTCTTAAAATGCTATGAATAAACGGAGGTTCTAATTGAACTTGACTTGTATATAACTGAGGTTGTAGGATGAGATATGTTAGGAAATGAATACTGTTTCCATAGTACCAATTGTATATTTGACTTGAATATATGTTTTCTATTTTGACAGCTTTATGAGAAGTGTTTACATAATCTTCAAAATCACTGAACGCATTCCAGAGTGTTTCACCAGTCATATTTATATTAATTTTATGAATCACGTAGAATTCACATAGATAAGCCAGAAGCTGTTCGATACTACCAGCTTCATTTATGGCTATATTTTCATCATGAAAACCATCATGATTGTAGTTGCAGAAACGCTGAATAATACAGTTGTAGTACTTTGTAACCTCACTCATTGGTCATGTCATAATAACCGTTCATTTTCCTTTAAGTTTCAAATTTTCCTGATTAATAAATAAAAAATGAAAAATGTTGTTTTTTTATTTGCCATGATTGTAATCTTTTTAATGATAACAATTATATCATATTTAATTTGGTATAAATATATATGTATATTAGAGCCTCTAGTAAACCCAAAGAACTTATCAATGCATGTAAAACAACATATTTATGGAAATTATATAGTATATGAGATATATAATATTTTATCACCTCAAGAATGTAAGTATATGATACAAGCAGCGAAAAATAAAGGTTTGGAAGAGAGTATGGTATGGAATTTTGATAAGGAGAATGGGAATATTTTAAATAAAGATCATAGAAAAAGTAAGCAAACTTGGCTCTCTGATTCTGAAAATGAAATAGCTCAAAAGATATCTGATATATCAGAATATATAACAAAAATTCCAAAGCAAAATCAAGAGATGCTTCAAATAGCTATGTATGAACCATTAGGTAAGTTTAATGATCATTTTGATGCATGTAATTATGATGATATTGAGTATTGTAATAAAATGAATCATAATTCAGGTGAAAGAAGAACAACTTTATTAATATATTTGAATAATGATTTTGAAGGAGGAGAAACAGAGTTTGTTAATTTAGGCTTAAAGATTATTCCTGAACCAGGAAAAGGAATTCTTTTTTGGAATACATATGATGATGAAAGTATTATTCAAGAGTCAAAACATAGAGGAAATCAAGTATTAAAAGGAGAAAAGTGGATTTGTACAAAGTGGACACATCAAAACAAATATGAAAATTAAAAGTACATAAGGAATAAGTTTTTAAATATAAAAAATGGCATCATATATTTTTATTTTAAGATATTTCAACGTTAATACGGATGATAATATCAAGGTATTCCAAAATGTAGATGCAGCATTGGATAAACTTAGAGAATTGTTGGAATTTGATAGTGATTTAATGAATTATGAAATCAGTAAATATGAATTGAACTATGTATCATCTGAGTTTGAACATATAAGTGTACTAGATTTAGATGAACTTATTGATATGAGCGATGAAGAAGATGAAAACATTAGTATTATTATTTCAGATAGTGATGATAATGAAAGTAGTGAATAATATTGATTCGATTTTTTATTGAACTTCTAAAAATGATTTAAGAAATACACATAAATATATATTAGTATATGCAAAGACGCATTGTTCTTGTAGATTTTGATGGTGTTGTTTTGAAGAATAAGACAGCAGGTAATTATATAAAAACAAAAGTTGAAAGATTTGTCCAAAAAGTAACACCTATAAAAGATCCAAAGTTAGCCGAGATATATAATAAAGAGTTATATACTTCTCATGGACATACATTAATTGGTTTGAGAAAGCATGGATGTGATGTTTCTTTAACAGAATTTAATGAATATGTATATGGAGATACAAGGTGTTATAGTGATTTGATTATGGAAGATAATGAATTAAAAGAATGGAGATTGTTTTGTGATAATATTAAAAATTGTAATTATGAGATAAAACTATTTAGTAATTCAGGGACACAATGGATGTCACATTTTTTGAAGGATGATGTTGATACTGATTTGTTAGAATTTCAGAATTACTTGGATAAATACAGATATCAACCAATTTATAACTCTCTTTTGAAGCCAAAAAGAGAGATATATGATTTGTTTATGTCCTATTATACCAAGAGTAGTTATTACTTTATAGATGATAAGATATCAAACTTTGAATATATACAATATGATCCAAGATGGATCAAGATATGGTTTACTTGTAGCGATGGGTGGGGTAGGAGTGGGAGTGGGATATTGCAATTGAGTGAAAAGTATTATGCTGTATCATCACTTTACGATGTTTCACTTTTGTTGAGTAAAAACGTAAAAATATAAAATAGTACTTATAGAGAAAAGTATACCACCCCATAAAGTATCAATAAGAGCAGTTTTAACATTATAATTTTTGAATATACCTATATTTGTAAAATTAAATATAGCATATGCGAGTAATCCCATGCCACCACCATATATCACACATGATTGTATACGTGGTATCTTATTTGTCTTGGATTGTAAACGTACGAAGGGTATTGCATAAAAAACCAATAATAAGATGACACATATATATGATACAATTGCTCCAATTATATTAATTTTCATTTCTTGTTTTTGTATAGATTTTACTAGCGTACTATACATTTGTTTGTTGGTAGTCAACCATATATAATCAGCTAATAAAACAAATATTATAAGAATGATTATAGATATAGATATCATATTATGATATGTTGATATTTATTTTCAAATTACAATATAATAATGAAATACTCATGGTTGGTTATATTTTTATTGATAAATATACTTTCCTTTCTTCTTCTTGCAGATAAACTATCTTTAGTAATGTATTGGTATACCATGAGTAGACCAGATGTATATACATACTTGACACCATATAGTTACTTGTTTGGTATTACTCTTATTATACTTGTCAATATAGGTGTTTGTTTTTATTTTTTAATAATTTTGATAAATATATTATTGACTAGTTTTTATTTTAAATCTAGTTTATACGACCAAATGAGTTTCTTATTGAAACATCCATTTTGTTTTCCTAAAATACAGGGTAGATGTTATCATGTAAGTGATGCTTTGTCAAGAAATGGATATATATATAAAGATATTAATAATAAATTATACTGGGATTCGTTATTCAAAACTTGTAATGTCAATACACCAAATATCATTGGATTGATTGATGATTCAGAAATAGAGTTATATGAAGAAAATATTCCTTATAAATGTATAATTAAACCATTAAAGTTATATAGTGCTAATGGTATACAAGTATTCAATATTGACACAGTTCCACCAAATGGTAAGTATATAATACAAGAATATAAAAACAGTTTTAATAACATACCTCATAGCATACGTATAGTTACTATAAGATCAAAAGATAATAATTATCATTTATGGGCTATAAATTTATCTGTGAATAGAAATGAAGATTCCTTAACTACAAGCATAGGTGATATAAATGTAACAGATTATGAAATAAGAGGTGATGAAGCAAGGAATGTATTATTTAATGTATGGAAAAAACATAATTTACCAGAAAAGCATATTAAAAAGGCCATAGCTGATGCTATTAAACTTCATAAAAATATGAAATATAATTTATCAAGTGTTGGATGGGATATTATAATATCTCAAGATGGGCCTTATTTCTTAGAAGGTAATATGTGTCATGGAATTGTTAGGAAGAAGGATATATATTATTATGAAAAAATTCAAGAATTCATTCAAAAAACTTATAAATAATTTAGTATTTAATCACCCTTAATTTCTCTGTACATAATCCATCTAAAATATGTGGATAATGAGTTTGCTTGTCACATCCTTTTTGTCATTTGTACTTATCAATTTTTACACAGACACACCGATAGCAACATCATCCTTTTTATACCATAATGTAAACACTACATCAATATGATATGGTTTCAGAGTGCGCGACCTGCAAGTCATACATAACAGTGGCAAACAGCAACACACCATAATGCACAACAAACCATCCTTAGTGCAAAACATATCTTGAAACTTCATCTGATACATCTCAGATAAGTTTTTTGTATCTATCCGTAATAATCTCAAGTTTGGCACTTCATCAATTAAAGCCATCAAATGCTTGAAAGGGATGCCGCAAGTGTTATCATATTTCCGTTGAAAGTAATAACGCTCTGTATTATGCATATAAACACTTGTCGTATCCAACTCATCAATTTTTACGATCACTTTGTACATTCCATCAGAATCACGACTGACACAGTTGGGATCAATCAACGCCTTTTGAATACCATCATTGATCTGACGAAGTGCTTTTGGACCGATCATCTCCTTGAATGCGTTAAAATCGTAGTTATCACGCACATCAGCATTTTTGAAAGCGGCTAAAGGAATTCCCCATGCACACTTAAGTGGAGCATTATCCATATTACATGATTGAACGCACCAAAGCTTTATATAATGATTTTGGCAAATTCTTACGTTTGCCTTAAATTTACCGGCTTTCAGCTTCCAAGGTATGCACACACCCAACCACTGTTGCATCAGACCTTGTTGAAAGTACGTGCCCACTACGGGTTTACCAAATTCAATCAAATTTAGCATCTACGGATAATTCAAACCACGTTCTATACAACATATACCGAGAGAATACAAGTCGCTATAATGATACCAATATTCTGGGTGTGTCCACTTTGACATTTTTGTATCAGTACGCATTCATAGGGTGCATACACATGCTTCTCCCTTGCCCCTGTGTACGTCGCACATCACGATAGCTGATGCTATTAAACTTGATAAAAATATGAAATATAATTTATCAAGTGTTGGCTGGGATATTATAATTTCTCAAGATGGGCCTTATTTCTTAGAAGGTAATATGTGTCATGGAATTGTTAGGAAGAAGGATATATATTATTATGAAAAAATTCAAGAATTCATCCAAAAACTTATACATGATTTTCTTCGATTAATTTCTTTAATTTTAATATGATGGATATAAATGATATAGTAATAAGACATCCCAGTGGCATATTAGGTGAAAAACAGATTTCTACATTGAAGAAAGTGAACACTAGCGTGAACACTAGCATGAACACTACAATAAAAGGTTTTGATATTATGAAAAGCAATACACCACTTACATACAAACAAAGACCATTAGAAGTAGTTGATATAGGACCATATGGTAAAGGTTATGGACATGATGAGTTTACTGGAGACTGTAAACAAGCGTATCAACAATGTTTAATGTGGATAGCAACTGATAATATAGAATATGCAAATAAATGCAAAAGTATAATATGGGATTGGTGTAAAACATGTAAAGTATTTACTGGATCAAATGCTCCACTTGAGTGTGCGTGGGGAATTCCTTTATTCGTCAGAAGTGTAGAACTACTGAAATATTATTCTAAAGTTCTATCTAAAAACGATTTAGCATGCTTCGATTTATTCATAGATAAAATAATGTTACCTAACCTATTAGATAGATATAATGAAATAAAAAAATGGAATAATAATTGGATTTTTTCATTACAAGAGGCAATAATACAAATAGCTCTATATAAAAATGATAAAGCAAAGGTAATTGAGATGGTGAAGGATTATAAAGTATGTCTAAAAACATGTGTATTGGATTGTGGTTGTAATACAGAGAATAAAAGAGATATGATACATTGTCAATTTCAGGTAGCATCACAAATACAAATACCAGAAATGATATGGCATCAAGGTATCAATATATACAATCCTATTATAATGAGAACCATGGAGTATCAAGCATATATTTTAAATGGTGGAGTTCCAGGAGAACTTAAGAAGGAAGATTTAAAAGATGTATGGTTCTTACCAAGTGCCTGGGATATTGGATATAATCATTGGGTAAATCGCATGAAACAAAAAATGCCTAATACAGATAAACTACTTACTAAGCCTAAAACACGTCCTGAAAACTTATCATTCAATTGGGGACCTGCTTGGATTCATTACAATAGTGGATGAGTTTACTAGTTGATCTTGTGGTGGGGACGTTATTGATAATCTTGATTTTTTAAATGACATTTCTAATTTGCTTTTATCACATATAGTTTGATTATCTTCTAAATTTATCATTCTTCTAAGAAATATAATATTCTTCAAATCTATTATTTCTTCATACAGCATAGGGTACAACACATATACATCTGAAAATAAATTCAAAAAATATCCTGGGAATACATGTGGTTTCGGCACTTTAATAAGATAGATTCTCGATGAGTCTACTTGCAAAGTTATATGATCTTTTTCAAACTGTTCTACATTACAAAACAATATATCATACTTCTTTTTTCTATCATCAAGTATAAATATCGGTATTTTATCTATATCTAACATACAAGTTAGTTTATTTAAATATTTTGTTTGCTTAAAGTTTCTATATCAACTTTTGTGAGAACTTCTTTATGATATAAACCTTCTGCTATATCATTAAATAAGTTAAAATTATTATTTATAATGTTTTTTGCCTTTATATATGATTGTTTAACGATATCTATTACCTCTTTATCTATTTTATTCATAGTCATTGGTGAAAATTCATTTGTGAACATATTACCTTTACTCTCCCATGATACTGGCCCAAGTTTATCACTAAACCCATAATTGATAACCATTGATCGTGCTAGTTGTTGTACAATCTCCATATCATTATATGCACCAGTTGTAATATTTGATTCGCCAAATACAATATCTTCAGCTGCACGACCACCTAGTGCTACTATCAATCTATTTTCTATATATTTTCTGGAAAACAAACCACTATCAAGATTTTCAATACTTGGCTCAAACATAGTGACACCACCCGTTTTCCCCCTAGGAATAATAGTGACTTTGGATATTTTATCATACTCGCCTACCTTCATAGCAACAACTGTATGACCAGCTTCATGTGCAGCAACAATACGCTTTTTCTTTTCGGAAATTAATGAATTAGTTTTTTCAGGACCTAATAGTACCCTATCTATAGCGTTCATAAAATCATCCATCGTAATTGTTTCAGAACCCTTTCGTGCTGCCAATATAGCTGCCTCATTTGCTATATTTGCCAATTCAGCACCTGATAATCCAACGGTAACTTTAGCTACATCCAATAAAACTACATCTTGTGCTAATGGTTTGCCTCTACAATGAATCTGTAAGATCTGATCTCTATCATTGAGAGTGGGAGCATCAAGTACAATTTGTCTGTCAAAACGCCCAGGCCTTACAAGGGCTTTATCAAGTATATCTGGGCGATTTGTTGCTGCTATAACTACTATACCAGTATTAGTTTCAAATCCATCCATTTCAGTCAATAGCTGATTTATGGTCTGATCCCTTTCATCATTAGATCCTGTCATACCTCCAGATGCTCTACTCTTTCCTATAGCATCAATCTCATCTATAAAAATTATACATGGTGAACTTGAATTAGCTTTTTTGAATAAGTCACGAACTCTTGAAGCACCAACCCCTACAAAAAGTTCAATGAACTCTGAAGCTGAACATGCAAAAAATGGAACACCTGCTTCTCCTGCTACTGCTTTAGCTAATAATGTTTTACCTAAACCAGGACCACCTGTTAAAAGACAACCTTTGGGGATCTTTGCACCCACCCTTGAAAACTTTTCTGGATTTTTTAAGAAATCCACTATTTCTTTAAGCTCAATCTTAGCATTCTCTAAGCCAGCAACATCATTAAAATTTACATTTATAGACTCTGGATTTATTGATTTTTTACTAGAATTAAAAAACTTGTTTTGAGTAGATGATCTTTGTATAAAAACAACATATATCATAATACCTAGAAATATCAATGATATACCATTCTGTAGAAATATATATGAAATTTGATTTTGTTTATCATCAAAAGTTATCAAAACATCATTATCAATCATCTCATCTATAATGGCCGTACTCATGAATGTATTCATTTGAATATTTACAGTGTGTTTTTCATTGCTATCAGTTGTATATGTTATTGTACCTTTTGATTTTTCTACTTTTGCTGTAAGGATTCTTTTACTAGCAAGATCATCATAAAAATTATCTAATTGTGTTTTAAAATATATAGATGGTGATTCTTTCATTGGGTAAGTAAAGGGTGAGTTGGTACTTTGATTTTTTGGAATATATACTGCATTCTCTATATAATGTGGAGGTATTACATTTGTTAATATTCGTTGTCGTTTATATATATTACAAGGATAAGATGAAAAATACTTTTTCAATAACATAATATAATATAATATAAATACAGATCTAATCTTTAACTATGTATTAAATGATAAAAATTTTATTTAAAGTAATATGTTTCTAGATATTTCTTGTGTATCTTTTATATAGTCTTCATAGTTCATGGATCTTCCAGAATTAATTACAATGTATGTTATAAAACGTGTTTCACAAACGATATGCTATCTTTTGAAAAATAAATGGAAAAAAATTACTTAAGAATTTGAAATATATAATTTCTAAGATGTTTGTATTTGTTTCTCTCATTTTTGTATATGCTACATGTATCACATTTCTATATGGAAAGAAAAATTCAATACAATATGTTAATATAGATACTTCTACAAAATCAACTGAAGTCCTTAAAAATGCATTGTTAACATTAGCTTTGATGATATTAAGACGTGATGATATCGATAATGAAAATTTAGAATATTCTGAATATGATGGTACTAGGTTACCTATGTTTAGTGGATGTGATGTAGAGAATGCATGTTTTTCATATATTATATCAAAGGAAGATTTTAAAAATGGTCCATTTTATACGACAAGAATGCATGATAAGTTAATTGCTATAGATAAGTATCTTGAAAGAAATCTGGGAACAATGTCTCAAGCTCAAGAGTTTTTTGAAGAATACTATGATTATATTGCTTCTAAATCAGTTGGTCAGTTTGATGATTACGATGGAGGAGATGCAGGAGATGGAGGAGATGCAGGAGATGCAGGAGATGGAGGAGATGCCGGAGATGGAGGAGATGCAGGAGATGCAGGAGATGGAGGAGATGGAGGAGATGGAGGAGATGCCGGAGATGGAGGAGATGTAATTATTGATAATAAGGATGCAAAAAAACAACAATGAAAATAACAACAATGAAAATAACAATATGAAGAACATAAATAAGAGACATTGTAGAAATAGAATAATTCATATTAATCTTTAATACAGAGTAAATACAGAGTAAATACAGAGTAAATACAGAGTAAATATGTATATTTAAAATAAATGCCAATACCATCTTCAGGTGCATTTAGTTTTAGTACTATTCGATCAGAATATGGGAGCACATTTAAATCTTTTTCTTTATGGTATTCCATAGCCGCTGGAGTACCTTCATCTGGTACTATTCGTATATCATCCTTGAGAGGTACATCTGCTTCAGTACCTTCAATCTCAGCAATATCAAACATAAATCACGACACTTCAGGCGCTGCGCAAAATGGCAGCTACAATTTGAGTACAAATGTGACTGATACATACGGTGCTCCTGTAACATATTTTGTTTTAACATACACAAATAGTTTCTTTGCCTCTATCCCTTCAGTAAATTCAAGCACTGGTGCACTTACATATCAAGTCGCATACAACAAATTTGCAAATACAACACCTATAGTTGTATTAGTAACCAACCGTTTTGGAAAGACCGCAAATGCAACTGTTCCATTGTATATTTACGGTATAGGTCCAACATCATCCAGTATGGGATCTGTTACTTTGACGAACAATAGTGCACCTTATACTGTTTCGAATTATTTTACAGATTCATACTCAGGAACATCATTGACATATTCTCTCACCAGCAATCCACAGTCAAGTGCATCATTATTAGGGACAACACTTACAGTAACAGGTAATAACAGAAATACTTCATATACAGTTTCAGTAACAGCAACAAATGGATATAACCAAACAGCTATATCCTCACTCAGTGTAACAGAACAAGCGGCAGCCTCAGGTGTAACTACATTATTTTCTTCACTTTCATCTTCTGTATCTTCTGCTAAGTCTTCAATTGAGTCAGCGGGATACAAACTTTTTGCAACACCTATTACAAGCGCATTAGCAGAAAGTATAGCAACTACAACATCAATTAGCACAACTGGTCAATTTAACTCATCGTTATTTACAACATCTTTTACAAATACAAACAAATTATATGGTACATTTTTCTTGAATAATGTAAGACAGTTTTCAATTGTTTGGACATTTACCGATGGTACAAATAGTATGGATTCTTTCTTTAACAAGTCAAATAGAACTGATTATGGAGCTTCTTACACATTCACAGTTTATAACGCAAGCGGATCCATAATATATGGTCCAACATCAACTTCTTATAAATGGTGTTTTAGTGATGATATGAATTATAATACAACAAAAACAAATTTATCAGATGATGATGGTGTATGGGGAGCTGCCACTTCAAATTTAAATCCTAACGCAGGAAATAGTCAGAACCGTCCTCTTTCTTCAGCAACAAATGCATTCGGCTTCACAAATAATGATAGTAGCGATAGTACTGGAAATATTTTATACAACAATTCATCAGCATCAGCATCTGGTACCGTTCTCGCATTCATATATTTTTAAATGATACTTATGTATATTTAATATAATTACCTTCACGATCTTCCGGAGCATTTAGTTGTAGCAATATTTGATCAGAATATGTGACCAGATTTAAATCTTTTTGTTAGGTATTCTAATTTTATTATAAGAATATTATAGAATCAAGAAACAATAATGCTAAAGATACCTAGAGTAGTAAATTATCTATAAAATAAATTTATGTTTTATTGATATAAAATGAGTTTAGATTTTGGTTTATTTGCTAAGCTTATAGTTGATAGTGTAACTGCAAAAAAAGAAAAAGAAAAATATACCAATCTGTTAAACAGTAATATTGAAGATAAACATATATTTGTTTTTAATAATTTATCAATAATATATATTATTCTTAGTATAATATTTGGGATTACAGCATTTATATTGAGTTGGACTTGTAATACAGCTATGGGATACAGTACAGTTGTGAAGACTGTATTTGGATCTGTTGCTTTTGTATTTGGTTTTACTTATATAGTATTGTATATTTTATTGCGATGGGATGTATGTTCAAAAATTATGCGTAAATAATGTATATTTTTTAAGTTTTATTAACTCATAAACTTAAGAATGAAGTTTTATTGCAGATTATTCTTTATAATGCTATTCTTTGGTTTATCAGTAAGTCAATCCTTTCCTAAACCTGATATACATCCATCAAGGGTTATATTAAAATGGAAAGGGGGTCAGTTGAAATCCATTGGAGCATCCAATGTGAATATTTTAGAATTCAATAGCACTAAAAAAGCTGATGAATTCTTTCAGAATAATAAAGATATTATAGATTATTTTATATTCGATCGTAAAATGAAACTAGATACATCACGAAGGGATGATTTTATGAGCATTCAATGGTATTTGAATTCAATTAAGATAGATAGAGCTTGGACTTATTCTAGCGGTAGAAGTGATGTATTAGTTGCGATAATTGATAGTGGATATGACTTTAATAATCTTGATATCAAAAAAAACATATATGCGAATAAGATAGATCGCAGAGATGGTATGGATAATGATATGAATATGGCCGTAGATGACCTCAATGGATATAATTTTGGATATATATGTTGCGATAATGTAACATTATGTTTTAAAAATTGTCTTTGTCGTGCGGATTCTTATCTCAAAGGAAGACCCAATGATACAAATGGGCATGGTACAAGTATAGCAGGTATTATTGGTGCTGGTAAAAATAATGGTGGGATCATTGGTATTGCTCCATATATCAAGATATTACCTATTAAAATAACAGATTGTTTTGGTGATATATGGACAAGTAGTGTTGTATCTGCTGTTGAATATGCAATTAAAATGAAAGCCAATATAATTTCATGTTCATTTGGTGATATATATCCATACCAGTATAACCCAAAGACATTAGCACCTGATTCTTATAAAAATATTATAAAAATGTATAAGGATATATTTATAAAAGCTAGAGATGCAAACATAATTGTTGTAGCATCAGCTGGTAATGATAATTTAGATCTTGATAATTTATATCTTCTGGGTTACCCTTATTCTCCTTGCTTAATAGGTAGATATGTAGATAATATATTATGTGTGGGATCATCAGGTAAGAGTGGAAGTATTTCAGAATTCTCTAATTATGGAAACTTATCTGTTCATACATGGGCACCTGGAGAAGAAATATTCACAACTGCTTTAAATAATCAGTATGAAACTGTACAAGGTACTTCTTATTCAGCACCTATAATAAGCGGTATAATAGCTCTTGCAATTAGTTATTTAAGAAAAAAGAATCGTAGTATAACACCAGCAATAATAAAATCAATGATTCAAAATTCTACGAAATTTTTTATAGATGCAAATGAATTCATGAGAAGGATCAGTCTGTTTTAGGCTTTTATTTATTTTTTAGTTTCAAAAGATCTTCTTTTGTTATGCAGACATCTCCTAAGCAAAGAGTGTTTGCATCTGGAATATGTTTATTTAATTTAGCTATTGTTAAAGGTTGTAAACCTTGATAATCTAAATATTTTTTTCCATTATCGGTTGTAGATACAAGTTGAGGATATAGCTTTTCTACATCTTGTGCTATAAGTCCTATACGATTTTTTTTAATTTTATCATCTTTAAATTTATAATTCACAGGTTTCAACCTTGAAACATTATTTATTTGTTCGGATGTTAATCCATATATATCTGTTTTGTCATTAAAATCTGATCTATTATTAAAGCTTGCATTTACTTGAAGATCCCATGTCATAACACCTCCCCCCCATCCACCAGGCCAAGAATAATTATGTCGGTTACCATCTGGTCCAAAATATCCTTGTCTTGCAATAATCCTATTAACTGCTCGTATGTCTCCTTCTGCATGTATACCACCATGTGAATGATAATGATTTGCATTGACTTGACCGGTTGGCACACGTCCCCAGTTTCCAACATTTAACCCTCCATTGTCATTTACACTAAGCCCATTATACAATGCTACTCCATTATCTCTGGTACCAATAATCCTAAACCAGTCAGCACCATCTCTACCGATCGAATTGAATCTAGGATCTGCGCCAATATTTGCAACACTACCTGGGGGGCCTCGTTCTCCTTGTGGGCCTTGAGGTCCTCGTTCGCCTTGAAATCCTCGTTCACCTTGAGGTCCTCTTTCACCTTGAGGTCCTCTTTGACCTGTATCTCCTTTCGGTCCCTGACCCCCTTGTGGTCCTTGTGGGCCTGGTGGGCCTGGTGGGCCTTGAAATCCTCGTTCACCTTGAGATCCTGATGGTCCCGGTGATCCTCGGGCTCCTGGAACACCTGGAGCACCTGCATCCCCTGGAGATCCTCTAGACCCTGGAGCACCAGGAGGACCTGGTGGCCCTTGAGAACCTTGGGGTCCTACCTTTGAAATATTATCTAATTTTGATTCATTTACACATGTATTTCCAACACAAAATTCACCATTTACTTTAACTTTAGGAATGTCAATATACATATTTCGTCCTCTGATATGGTGGTCTCCAGTATTTCGATGATTCCAATGTGTCCAACCACCTATTCCATTCTCTTGTGCAATCTCACCTTTGAAAACAGATGGTTGTTTTCCATTAAAACTAGCATCCCATCCTCCACCATTTACAAATAAACTATTGTTTAAATTGGTAATACCTCCAACCGTAACATCTCCCTTTAAGAATGAACGCCCATTTATGATTGTACTCCTATCTGTATTGATCTGAAGAATATCATCAAAAGCATTATTATTACCTGCTAAAGATAAATTAAGAGTAGCTGGAGCATGGCCACTCGGTGTATACATTCTAAATGCATCCCCAAATTGTCCTATACCATATCGATTGTTATCAGCACCCATATTCTTTTCCAATAATGGTCCTGTTAGTGTTTTCTTGGCTGAAATAGGTCCTCCTATTATCATACCTGCCTCTGCATTAACTATGGATTTGGTATCTAGTGTACCTGGTGGCCCTGGAGGTCCAGTATCACCCTTGGGTCCAATATCACCTTTCGGTCCAATATCACCCTTTGGACCACTTAATCCTATTGGTCCTTGTAATCCTTGGATTCCTTGTTTACCTTCTGGACCAACTTGACCAATCTCACCCTGTGGACCACGAGGTCCCTGTGGACCAGGAGACCCCTGTGGACCAGGCACTGGCGTACGGAATTTAGTTATATCATCTTTATTAAAACATACAGCTGAGTTATCCTTTCCAAAACATACCTCATTATCAATATAAAACTTCCCATCAGAAGTGATTTTACCTCGAATATTTTCAGATGTTCTATCAAGTGATTTTTGATTATAAACATCAAATGCTATCTCACCACCACGCACTCTGACCCTATCTTTACCAGGTTCACCACCTTTGAATAATAAAATTTCAGAACCTCCATTTCCCAGATTACGATTTTCTAATACGGCTGATTCATGTGTATTATTATTCTTTGTTCCTCCAAAGTGCATTGACCCTCCAGTGCCCAAATTATCTCCAACGAATACCTTACCTACTCTATTCACTAAAGAACC
>JACCDJ010478640.1_pt1 | contig 17234 bp, 19 predicted proteins | sample 7444481 | NCBI WGS metagenome assembly JACCDJ01 (sample SAMN15323435, study PRJNA562643) | freshwater metagenome | isolation source: river surface water | place: USA:Blue River Watershed | collected 2017-08-15 | reverse complement strand
ACTGCCCTGTTTTCTTTGTGTAGTATTCTTCGACTAATTGCTTCGTCTCTTCGGTACGGTGACGATCTAAATCGCAAACCGCCATAATACGCGCCTTATCGTACTTCCAAGTGCTTGGTAAATCGTGGGTGCGTGCGATGCGTCCACAGCCGATTTGGGCGATGTTGATTTTATTGCTAGGGGCATCTTTCCCTCCCAACACGTTTGCGGGAACGATAGTGGGGAAACCTAAGGTCCCTACAGCACCCATTGCTAAGTTATTAATGAATTTTCTCCGTTTCATGCTTTGATAGATATGTTAGTTGCATTTTTTTGCGCAATTAAGGCTAATTCAGTGGCTAAGAAACAATGAGCTTGGGTCATCGCCGTCTCCGTTCTGTTCAGCACATCATTCACGAGTAATTCGCCATGGGGCAGATTGACATCCTTGCAATCGATGTACAAAGTTTCTTTGTTCGTCACCACATACAAGTGACTCCCCACACCATGTGGAGAGGCGATATCTGTATTTTTTCGGACTTCCATATAACCGTCCGTTCCTAAGATGGTCAGTCTACCATCTCCCCAGGTATTGAGTCCATCCGGAGTAAACCAATCCACTCGAATATAGCCAGATCCTTTATTGCTTCGAAGCAACAAGTCACCGAAATCTTGGAATTTAGGGTATTGTGGATGGTGGTGATTCGCGATTTGGGAAGCTACGACTTCTCCTTGTGTGGACCCCGTAAAATGCAAGAATTGATCTACTTGATGAGAAGCAATGTCTGTAATAATTCCTCCATAATACTTGATATCAAAAAACCAGTCAGGACGGGAATTCACACTCATTCTGTGAGGACCCGTTCCCAAGGTTTGCATCACTTTCCCTATTTTTCCAGAGGCCACTAATTGACTAGCAAGTTCAGTTGCTTTGTTTTCAAAACGCTCACTGAATGAAATCGAATAGATTCGCTTGGTTTCTTTTTGGACCTTACGAACCTCCGCTAATTGCTCTAAACTTATGATTCCGGGCTTATCCACCATATAATCTTTCCCATGTTGCATCACTCGGATGCCCAATGGGGCGCGTTCATTAGGCGTAATGGAGCTAAGTACTAATTTGATCGAAGGATCTTCTAAGACCTCCGCCTCGCTTTTCACCAGTTTTGCTTGTGGATAGCGTTTGGCAAAATCTTTAATTAGATCCGGTTCCTTCGCATAATACGAGACAAATTCCCCGCCACCTCGAATGATGGAATTCGCCATGGAATAGATATGTCCATGATTGATTCCCACCACCCCAAATTTCAAACGCGGTGCAATAATGCGTTCCGGCTGTTTAGGTGCAAACGTAGAAGTAACATCCTTTAAGGAGGAGGGTAAAAAGGCCATTCCACCCAGCATACTGGCACTATGCAAGAATTCGCGGCGATTCGCAGCTGTTGATTTCATTTGAATAGGTTTAATTTACCTACAAAAGTAAAAGTATAGCTGAGATTACTGACCTTTGGACATAAAAAAAGCTGTTCATCTCTGAACAGCTTTCTTATTATATAAAAAATCTCAAACCTATTTTTTCTTCTCTTTAACACGAGCCGCTTTTCCTTGCTTACCACGCATGTAGAATAAACGTGCACGACGTACTTTACCACGACGTAATACTTCAATTTTGTCGATGTTGGGTGACAAGATTGGGAAAATACGCTCAACACCGATACCGTTAGAGATCTTACGAACTGTGAAAGACTCACCAGCACCAGAATTTTTACGTTGGATAACTAAACCTTGGAAAACCTGGATACGCTCCTTATTACCTTCACGAATTTTCACGTGTACGTTAACGGTGTCTCCTGCAGCGAATTCAGGGTGTTCTCCTCTACGTGCTGCGTTTTCTTGCTCTACGAATTTAATTAAATCGCTCATCTGAACTAATTTTTATTTGATGATAATCAGCGCTTAGCGGCCCACTTGTGCATAAGAACGTCTGATTGGGGTTGCAAAGATAGGAAAAATATTTCTTTCCAAAAACATTTGCCTACTTTTTACCTTTAATCGACTGTACAAAGTCAATGATCTCAGCCTGAAGGTCTTTCGCCTGTGCGATCATCTTGACAAACGCACTACCAATGATCGCCCCAGACGCATTTTTAGAGGCTTTCATAAAGCTCTCATGGTCTGAGATTCCAAAGCCAATCAAACGAGGATTCTTCAAATTCATCTGGGCAATGCGATCAAAATAAGTCTCTTGAGTCGCAGAGATACCTGTTTTTGCCCCCGTCGTGCTAGCAGAAGATACCATATAGATAAATCCATTCGAGACCGAATCGATGTGGCGAATGCGCTCATCATTGGTTTGAGGGGTGATTAATAAGATATTGTATAAGCCGTATTTCTCAAAGATGGCTTTGTAGGATGCTTCATATTCTACCATCGGTAAATCGGGTAAAATCAAGCCATCTACGCCTACTTCCGCACATTTAGCACAAAAAGCCTCCACGCCGTATTGTAAAACGGGATTGATATAACCCATCAATAAAACAGGCACCGTTATGGTTTGACGCATATCCTTCAATTGCTCAAAAAGATGCGCCACGCTCATCCCCTGTTCTAAGGCCGCTTGATTCGACAGCTGGATCGTTTCCCCATCTGCCACTGGATCAGAATAGGGCATGCCCACCTCAATAATATCGACGCCTCCCGCTTGAAGGGCATTCAAAACCGTCATCGTATCCTCAAAATGAGGATAACCTGCCGTCGTGTAAACATTTAAAATAGGTTCAGTCGCAGAAGCAAAAAGGGCTGAAATTCGGTTCATCTTAGTCATTCAATTTTAAACGGTTTTGGTAGGTCGCTAAATCTTTGTCACCTCTTCCGGATACATTAACCACCACGATTTCATTCGGTTTAGCTTGCAATCTTTCGAATACAGCCAAAGCGTGTGCCGTCTCTAAAGCGGGAATTATCCCCTCTAGCTGAGAGCATTCCACGGCGGCCACTAGAGCCTCCTCATCCGTCACACCAAAGAAAGTGGCGCGACCAGATGCAAACAAATGCGCGTGCATAGGTCCAATTCCAGGATAATCTAAGCCGGCAGAAATCGAATAAGGTTCGATCACCTGGCCATCCTCGGTTTGCATCGATAAACTCATGCTACCATGTAGTACTCCCGGTTTTCCTAGGAAAGTAGTCGCTGCTGAATGACCGGAATTCACTCCTAAACCTGCGGCCTCCGCGGCGATCAAGGCCGTGCGAGGTTCATCTAAGAAATGGTAAAACGCGCCCGCCGCATTCGATCCACCACCCACACAGGCAATTACGTAATCTGGATAATCGCGGCCTTCTTTCTCCTGTAATTGGGAACGAATCTCCTCGGAAATAACCGCCTGAAAACGAGCGACCATGTCCGGGTATGGATGTGGTCCTACGACCGACCCAATGATATAATGAGTGTCTACCGGGTGATTAATCCAGTGACGCATCGCCTCATTAGTGGCGTCCTTTAAGGTTTTAGATCCCGAGGTGGCTGGAACAACTTGTGCTCCTAACATGCGCATACGTGCCACGTTAGGGGCTTGTCTTTCGATGTCAATCGCACCCATGTAGACGATACATTCCATGCCCATCAAGGCGCATACGGTTGCTGTGGCTACGCCGTGTTGTCCTGCACCTGTTTCTGCGACGATTTTTGATTTACCCAAGCGTTTCGCTACGAGGATTTGACCGATCGTATTGTTAATCTTGTGTGCCCCGGTGTGACATAAATCTTCTCGCTTTAAATAGATGTTCGTTTTGTATTTAGCAGACAAACGCTCAGCTTTGAAAAGCGGCGTAGGACGACCCACGTAATCTTTTAACAAGGCGTGGAATTCATCCTGAAAAGAGGGTTCCGCTATGATGTTTAAATAGTTGGAACGCAATTCCTCCACATTCGGGTATAACATTTCTGGAATAAAGGCCCCGCCAAAATTCCCGTAATACCCACGATCATCTACATTGAATGACATATTTATAGCTGTTTTACTAATTCTTTCACTTGCTCGACATCCTTGAATCCAGGACGTATTTCGAGTTTACTATTAAAGTCCAAAGCATATAAGCCCGGAAAATCCTTCACCTTTTCCACATCCTCTGCCTGCAATCCGCCGGCTAAAAAATAGGGAATATCAAGGGTATAATGTACTAAAAGTGACCAATCAAAATGCGCGCCTGTTCCACCTACCTGAGCTCCTTTTTTCGTATCAAACAAATAGAAATCAGGTTTGTCAGACAGATGTAAATCCGACGCCTCCGCTACACTGATTGCCTTGATCACTTGTAATCCGGCTGCTTGCAAGGCTTCTATTTCTGTTTGCCCCTCTTCTCCATGCAATTGCACGGCCGAGAAACCAGCTTTTTTCGATAAAGCGATAATGTTGTCAGTCGTTTCATTTACAAACACGCCAACCGCCTTCGTTTTGACTGGTAAGGCCGGAATGACAAAATCAGGACCCACATAGCGTGGCGATTTAGGTGCCCAAATAAATCCCATGAAGTCTGGCCCTAAAGCCGCCACCTCTTGGATGTTTTCTGGTTCACGCATGCCACATACTTTCCACTTCATAGTTAGTTTATAAAGTCGCTTAACGCTTTTCCTGGGTTATCGGTCTTCATAAAGCTCTCGCCTATCAAAAATCCGCGGTACCCGTACGTCTTTAATTCGGTAATGATCTCAGGTCCTGAAATACAACTTTCCGAAACCTTGACGAATTGGGACGGAATTTTAGCTGCCAACACTTTAGAGGCTTCCACATTTTGCTCTGAGAAATTCTTCAAATTCCGGTTATTCACTCCTACCACCGAAATGTAATCCCCCAATGAGCGATCTAATTCTTCTTGATCGTGGACTTCCAGCAAGGTTTCCATACCTAAGGAACGCGCTAGGCCTCCTAATGTTTTGATTTCAGCAGGACTTAAAGCTGCCGCAATCAATAGCACTACGTCCGCGCCCATGGACTTTGCTTCGATGATTTGGTACTCATCGATCATAAAGTCTTTGCGCAAGATAGGGGTATTAGGGTTCGTGCGTCGTGCTAAATCAAAATCTGCATAAGTTCCTCCAAAATAGGATTCATCCGTCAACACCGATAAACAGGCCGCACCCGCCTCCACATAGCCTTTGGTTACCACATCCACCCCTAAGCGGTCATTAATAATGCCTTTTGAAGGTGATTTACGCTTGAATTCAGCAATGACTCCCGTAGAAGCCGGCTGAACCAATGACATTGACAAAGAATGGCATACCCGTGCGAAGAAACCTTGTTTTTCAAGCTGAGCAGTCGAGACGCGTGCTTTGCAAGCGGCGACTTCTTGCCTTTTGGTGGCGATGATTTGGTCTAATATGCTCATCTTAATCCATGATAAATTTTTTGAACGCCTGGAAAGCACGACCACTTTCAAGGGATTCCTTCGCTAAAGCATATCCTTCTACTAAACTACCTGCCTTACCTGCGACAAACAAACCAGCTCCAGCATTCGCTAAAACTGCTTGGGTTTGCGCTGGTGTGCCTTCGCGTTGCAATATTTTATACAACATATTCGCTGAAGCCTCCGCCGTAGACCCGCCAAATAATTCAGATTGAGCGACTACATCACAGCCAATGTCACCCGGATTGTATAGCGCAGCCCCTTGCGGAGTGGTTAAACGGAAGGCAGAGGTTAACGAAATTTCATCATAGCCATCTTCCGCATAAACGATGCCGTATTGTTTGCCAGAACCGGTAAAAAACCCTTCATATAAAGCGAACGCTTCTGGTGAATAAACGCCGGAAATTTGCTTGTTGACTTTGGCAGGATTCAATAAAGGCCCTAACAAATTAAAGAACGTCTTGATGCCTAATTCCTTGCGGATAGGACCCACGAAGCGCATCGCTGGGTGGAAAAGAGGTGCGTGCAAGAAACACATTCCCGCCGTTTCCATCTTGCGTTTCAAGATCTTGGGGTCATTGTTAAACTTTAAGCCTAAAAACTCCAGTACTGTCGACGATCCCACCGAAGAGGACACGCCGTGATTGCCGTGTTTAGCGATTTTTTGGCCGGCACCCACGATAATGAAAGAGGACGTCGTCGAAATGTTAAAGGTATCTTTCCCATCTCCACCTGTTCCACACACATCCATCGCATCAAATTCCGACAAATCCACCGTAATAGCTAATTCCATCATCGCAGAAACGAAACCTTTCAGCTCATCCACTTGTATCGGGTTAAACCAATAAGAGGATAAAAATGCGGCGATTTGACTTGGATTAATATCTCCTTGCCCAATTCTCAGCAAAATCTCTCTTGCATCATTTTCTGATAATGCTTCTCCCGCTGCCCTTCTATTTAATATATCTTTCATTACTTATTTCATCCAATTTTTAATCATTTGCAATCCGTGTTGCGTTAAGTACGCCTCCGGGTGGAATTGAACCCCGCGCACATCGTATCTCGAATGTGCCTCCGCTAAGACAAAACCTTTGTCATCATGCGCCGTGATCTTAAGCTCACTCGGCATAGTCGATGGAACGACTGTCCAGGAATGGTAGCGGCACACTTCGAAGCGAGCGGGAATATCCAAGAACAATCGTTCTGTCGGATCCGTCACCACGCATTCCGTCGTCACCCCATGTAACACCTCGCCCATATTGCTTAGTTGAGAGCCAAAAGCCTCCGCAATGGCTTGATGTCCCAGGCAGACGCCTAGGATTTTTTTGGTCGACTTATATTCCTTTAATAAATCCATCATGATCCCTGCCTCCGATGGAATCCCAGGACCCGGCGATAACAAGATTTGATCATATTTACCCACTTCCTCTAAGGAAATTTTATCATTGCGAAACACGTCTACCTCCGCGCCTAATTCCTTCAACAGGTAGACCAAATTGTACACAAATGAATCGTAATTATCTATCACTAACACTTTCATATCCTTAGCCTAAATTTTCTGCTACCTCTAATGCTCTGCGCAAGGCGGCTAGTTTATTGTGAATTTCCTGCATCTCACTTTCCACGACAGACTTCGCCACTACACCCATGCCTGCTTGGAAAAATAAGGTATCTCCTTTACTCAAAAACGTACGGATCGCGATGGCATGATTAAAATTGCCCTCAAAATCCATAAAACCAATCGCCCCGCCATAGATAGCCCGATTAGTCGGCTCTAGACGGTTAATAATCGTCATTGCATTGTGCTTAGGAGCACCACTTAACGTTCCGGCTGGAAACGTATCCGCTACCATTTGCAATGGATTCACCCCCTTTTGTAAGTGTCCAGTCACCTTCGAAACCAAGTGAATCACGTGCGAGAAGAATTGAACTTCCTTGAATGTCTCCACTTTCACATTATCCGCCGAACGACTTAGATCGTTCCGAGCTAAATCCACTAACATCACATGTTCTGCCGATTCCTTCGGATCTGCGATTAAAGCCTGGGCTAATTCCGCATCGCGCGCATCATCTCCGGAACGTCTAAACGTGCCCGCTATCGGATGAATCTCCGCAACGGAACCGTCAATCTTGATTTGCTTCTCCGGAGAAGCTCCAAAAATCCGGTATTCCTCGTAATCAAAATAGAACAAATAAGGCGACGGGTTCACCGAGCGAAGGGCACGGTAGACTTGGAAATCATCGCCTTGGAATTTTTGAGCAAAACGTCTGGAAGGTACGATTTGGAAAACGTCCCCACGTAAACAGTGTTTGATGCAGGTATTGACAATATCGCGTGTTTGATCTTCTGTCAAATTACTCACCTCTTCTCCTTGACGAGCGAAGGACGCTGTCGCATAATGCGGCATGTCCAATAAGTACGTAATCGTGTCAAAGGAGGGCTCAGAACCATCATAGCTGTGCGCATAGAGGCTCATTTGGTTATTAAAATGATTCACCGCCACCACGTAACGGTACACATAATATCGGATGGACGGGATTTCTGATTCCGGATTTTTAGCCTGAATTTCGATATCCTCGAAATAAGTCACCGCATCATAGGAGATGTGGCCAAAAAGTCCATTCGCCATGGGCGAATCGCCCTTTTCCTGCTTAAAGTCAAATCGATCAGCAAAGCTTTTTAGCGCTGCAACCGCATCATGGCGATTTGATAAGTTGAAATTCTCTTGTGTTCCGTCTGGAAAAGTTTGGGTGACTTTCGAATCTGTTAACTCAAAGCGCGCCACGGGATCAAAGGCAATGTGCGAAAAGCCATGTTCCTTGCCGTGATAATCCGCCGATTCTAAGATGACAGAATTCTTATAGTTTTTGCGAATCTTCAAAAAGATCCCAATTGGCGTAAGCGTATCTGCCAAAAGTGTTTTCCGTGAAGTTCGTATGTGTATGCTTGACATGTTTCAAAGGGCAAAATTAATAAAAAAAGGCTTACTGTGGAACAGCAAGCCTTTCGTAAACATATCATGTACATACAGCAAAACTGTTCAGGGATTATTATCCTTGCCACCAGTTTTTGTTGTATGTTGCTTTTGTCATTGTGTTGTTTTTTGATACAAATGTAGAGGGAAATCTGTAAAATCAAAATTTTAACCGATCAAATCCCACAAATTCCCGTATAAATCGGCGAATACAAGCACTTTACCATATTCTTCCTCACTAGGACCACGTACAATCGTAATCCCCTGAGCGACTAAATTCGCATGATCTCTTTCAAAATCATCTGTATGCAAGAACAGGAAAACCCGTCCTCCTGTTTGATTTCCAACTCTTGATTTTTGCTCCTCTGTCGCCGCTTTTGCTAGCAACAATTGACACGAGCCCTCACCAGAAGGTTGCACTAGCACCCACCGCTTCACATCACTTAAAACAGTATCCTCGACTAAAGTAAAACCCAATTTCTGCGTGTACCAAGCGATGGCTTCGTCATAATCAGCTACCACGAGGGCAATGTGCATAAGGCGGTGGTTCATATCAGGGGGCAGTTGTCAGTGGGCTGTGGACAGTTGTCAGTGGGCAGTTGTCAGTGGGCTGTGGGCAGTGGGTAGGGGTAGGGAATGAGTCCGGAGGAACATTCACCATTTCCCACTTACCATTCACCATCTCTACTCTATACTCTCTACTCTATTATCTATTATCTTATCAGTTTTCGTCGCGGCCTACGAAGTTAAACGGTGAGATTAATTTCAATTCCGCCTTGATCGAATCTGAAACGGCTAAGCCATCTATAAATGCGTGGAAAACAGCTTGGTCAATCTTTCCGTGGTGGCGAGTCAAGTCTTTCAATGCCTCATACGGCTTAGGGAATGCCTCACGGCGCAATACGGTTTGAATCGCTTCTGCGATGACCACCCAGTTATCTTCTAAATCCTGTTGTATTTTGCTATTGTTCAATTCTAATTTACCCAAACCGCGTTGCAAGGAATTCAACGAGATTAAAACGTGCGCCAATGGCGTTCCCACGTTTCGCAACACCGTTGAATCCGTCAAATCACGCTGTAAACGTGAGATCGGAAGCTTCGCTGACAAAAATTCAAAGAAGGCATTTGCCATCGCTAAATTACCTTCCGCATTTTCAAAATCAATCGGATTCACTTTGTGTGGCATCGCAGAAGATCCGATTTCACCAGCCTTAATCTTTTGTTTGAAATAGCCCATCGAGATATATTGCCAAATATCTCTTGACAAGTCAATCAAAATCGTGTCCAAACGCTTCAGACCATCAAAATAGGCAGCTAAATTATCGTAATGCTCAATTTGAGTCGTGTACTGGCTACGCTTAATACCTAAATCCGCGTGTAATTTTGCCGCGAATTGAGGCCAGTTGATCTCTGGGAATGACACCTGGTGTGCGTTGAAATTACCGGTCGCTCCACCAAATTTACCCGTAAACGGAACTTGCGCTAACAGGTCTAATTGACGATTCAAACGCTCGACGAACACCTTCATTTCTTTTCCTAGACGCGTTGGAGAAGCCGGTTGTCCATGCGTATGGGCCAACAATGGAATTTCTTTCCATTCCGTTGCATAGGCATCTAATGTGGCTACAACCGCTTGATAGGCTGGCAAAATAACGTCACGATGAGCCTCCGCCAGAGACAAAGGAATCGCTGTATTATTAATATCCTGAGAGGTAAGGCCAAAGTGAATAAACTCCACAAAAGGGCTCATATCGCCCGGTAAAGCTAACATGCGGTCTTTGATAAAATACTCCACCGCCTTGACATCATGGTTTGTCACTTTTTCAGTTTCCTTAATCCAGGTCGCATCCGCTTCTGTAAAATTGGTGTACATCGCACGCAATGCCGCATAATGTTCCTTTGGAAAACCTTTTAAAGGAGCCAAAGGAATCTCGCACAAGGCAATAAAGTATTCAATTTCAACACGCACTCGGTATTGGATCAACCCAAATTCAGAAAAATAAGGAGCGAGTGCGGCGGTTTGTTTGCGGTAACGACCATCAACCGGAGAAATGGCAGTCAATAAATTTAATTCCATGCGATCTTATCAAAGCACAAAGGTACAACAATTTAAAAATTATCCGTAATTTCAAGCATGCTAAGTCCTCGCTACCTTTCTGTCTTATTAGCCTTTGTCATCGCTGGGGTGGCAACCGCTTTTATTTCGTTTCTTCCACACTCTGATTCTGCCACCTTGTTCGTTAGTTTTATCAGTGTATTGATTTTTGGATCCATCCTGATCTTTTTTGCCTTGGACAACCTCGTCTTCAAAGAAGTCAACGAATTATATGACCAAATCAAACAGATTAAAAAAAAGAATTTCCCCCTCATTTCCCGTAAGCAATTAGTCCAAAAAGAAAATCCCATCGAACTCTTAAAAAAAGAATTAACTGCCTACGTTTCCACCACGGAAGATGAAGTAAAAGAATTGAAAAAAGCCGCAGTTTACCGCCAAGAATTCCTGGCTGACGTATCCCACGAACTCAAAACACCTATTTTCGCGGCCCAGGGCTTTGTCCATACTCTCTTAGACAATCCAGATGAAAGCCCAGAAATTCGCCAAAAATTCCTTGAAAAAGCCGCCAAAAGTTTAGACGGACTGGATATATTAGTTCAAGATCTATTAACCGTTTCTAAGATTGAAACTGGGGCCATTAAAATTGAAAAGAAACGTATTAACCTGAGACCTCTCATCGAAGACATTTTTGATCAATTAGAAAGTAAGGCTAAAAAACGAGGGGTGACCTTACAACTAAACTGCGACGATACAGCCATTGATGTAAAAGCGGATGCGCAACGTATACAACAGGTGCTTGTTAACCTAGTAGACAATGGAATTAAATACGGAAATCAAGATGGCAAAGTGACCGTGAGCATCGAGGATCGCAAAAAAGCCTACCAAATCACCGTTAAAGACAATGGGCCAGGCATCCCCGAAAAACACTTACCACGCATTTTCGAACGCTTTTACCGAATAGACAAAAGCCGGACAAAACTCAGTGGCGGAACAGGATTAGGACTTTCCATCGTCAAACACATCGTTCAAGCGCATGGCAGTAAGATTACGGTACATTCCAAGGTGGATAAGGGTACGAGTTTTAGCTTTAAGTTAGAACGAGCGATATAAAAATGGACATGGCCATTTTTATCAAAGCACAAAGTACAAAGCAAAAAGCACAGAGTAGGAATACAGGAAGAAGGAAAAAGATAGGAGATTATAGAGTGTGGATATAGAATAAAAAATGGGGACAGACGTCCCCATTTTTTATGAGTAAAGAAATACTCAAAAATATCCCTAGCTCTTTAGTAAGGTTTAAAAGGAATTTTGGCGAAAATTATGACGAAGGCAAATTTGCATTTTTTTACCAAGAGTTTAATTTTTTTATTGTGGCGACAAAATATGACGAAGGCCATTTTTAGCCACCATTTTTTCCAGAGGTTTAAAAGGACTTTTTGCGAAAATTATGACGCAGGCCAATTTTGCAAAAAGTCCTTTTAAACCGCCCCTTCAGTCAACCTCTCCGCATTCTCCGCAATCCTCAACTGCTCAATAAAGTCAGCAATTTCACCGTCCATTACGACAGGCAGATTGTATACTGTTAAGCCAATACGGTGATCAGTAACGCGGCCTTGAGGGTAATTGTAGGTTCTGATTTTGTCTGAACGGTCACCTGAACCTACCATCGATTTACGGTTTCCTGCGATTTCTGCGTTGCGTTTTGCTAATTCGATTTCATATAAACGAGAGCGTAATACCGTCATCGCTTTGTCAAAGTTCTTGATTTGAGAACGCTCATCCTGGCACTGAACCACTAAACCTGATGGGATGTGGGTCACACGCACCGCAGAATACGTCGTGTTTACGGACTGACCACCTGCACCAGATGAACAGAAGGTATCCTTGCGAATATCGTTCATGTTGATTTGAACATCCACCTCATCTGCCTCTGGCAAAACGGCAACGGAAGCAGCTGAAGTGTGAATACGGCCAGCCGATTCTGTCGCCGGAACGCGTTGAACGCGGTGAACACCGGATTCAAACTTTAATTTGGCATATACATCTTCGCCCTGAACGGAGGCGATAATCTCTTTGTAACCACCTGCGGTACCCTCTGTGAAGTCCATGATTTGGAAGGTCCATCCCATCTTTTCTGCGTATCGCTGGTACATTCGGAAGATGTCTCCTGCAAAAATAGATGCCTCGTCGCCCCCTGCTCCTGCGCGTATCTCGAGGATACAGTCTTTGGAATCATTCGGATCGCGGGGAATTAACATTTCCTTCAAAACCTCTTGCATTTCCTTCTCTGCTGGAACTAACTCTTCTAATTCCGCCTTGGCCATATCGCGAAAATCTTCGTCTTTTTCCGTAGCGATCACCTGTTTTGCCTCCTCAATGGAGCCTAACAAGTTTTGGTAAGCCATATATTGATCTACGATCTTTTGCAAATCCTTGTATTCTTTACTCAAGGTCTTGAATTTCTTCAAGTCCGATACCACCTCTGGCATCGCAATTTGTTGTTCTACTTCTAAAAATCTTTCTCGGATGGCCTCTAGCTGCTCCAGCATAACATTTTGGTTTTAAAAAACGTCACAAAGATAGTAATTAAATCCATTGCCCTTTGCCCTCGTTTAGAATACCTTTGCATAAATTCTCCAAACGATGAAACACACCTTACTCCTTTTCGCTTTAATCGCCTTGCAAGCTTGTGATTTTTCCAAACGTATCGATACCGCTGCGGCCGTTAGGGAGATGAAAGCGAGGCAGGTGAAGCGTGTTTTGCCGCAAGATATCGTCAATCAAGTAGATACTTGGGGGCAAGAAATCCAGTCTAAGGGGGCAATAAAATTAGATAGTGCGACCAAAGCCCTTCAGATTACCGTTCGAATAGGTGCTCCCTCCTCCCTAAAAGCGTCATTCAAAGATGCGAAAATGATCGAGATGATGGATGCCTTAGATTATTCATTAAGCCAAAAACAGGACGTCCCACCCTCCATTCAGAAAAATACGGTTGGCGACAGCTTATACTATTTCTATCCATCAGAAGCCGGCACCATTACCGTTCTTGGATTCGCAAAAAACATTGTGATTCAAAATATGGACCGTCCTCTCATTAAATAAGGTTACGTTCCAGAATTTGATTGATTTGAAAATTTACTTCGCGTAAATGTGGGTCCGAAATTTCCTTCGAGAGTGGATGACCGGTAAAGAATGCTTGGACATGTTGTTGCACCAGACCGTGTAAAAGGCTTGGTTCCAGTTCTATCGATTGCAATAATTCTTGCGCGTGGGACCACAGATTCTGAGTTAAAACTCCAGCTAATAGCATCGCCTTGTGTATCTTCTTACGCTCTTCCCCATTGACTAAATACATCGCATCAGTGATGTCTTTTGCCAAAGCCACTAAGGTATTTTGGGTTTCTTCCACCAATACTTCCAAGCAGATTGGCATTTGATCTAATTTGATTCGACGGCCTGCCTCCAGATGCTGAACAGGGAAAAAGACGCCCATCTGGTTTGTGCTTTCTCGTGCTGGATCATAGAGTAAATTAGCTTCTGCTAAAGAAAATGTGCCACTGACCAAGACAAGTGTCGAGTATTTAGGCAATAATAATTCTTTCAGTACTTCTGGGTAAGCCGATTCTGGAACACAAAGGAAAAAAACGCTGGCTGCAGATTCCGAAAAATCTAAATCTTCGTGCACTTTCGCATTGTATAAATAGGAAACGAGGTCTTTTGCCTTCGAGGGCTCTCGACTAAAGACTTCTTGAACTGAATTTCCGGCATTTTCTAAGGCCTTTGCGATGTGCCAGGTAACATTTCCTGCACCGATAAACGATATTTTAAAACTCATGTGGTGGTCTCCAGTTTAGCACCCACAAACGGGGCCCATTGTTGATCCAAAATTCCAGAAAAATTTCGCAAAAACATAACAAAAGAGGGTCTAAATGGCTGGCGTACTAAAACCATGCCTGCTTCTTCTGGAGTCATGTGTCCTTTTTTGGAATTACAATACTTGCAGGCTGTCACTAAATTGTCCCAGGAGGTACGTCCCTGTCGTGATTTGGGTAATACATGGTCCATTGTCAAGAAATCTTTTGACCCACAATATTGACAGGTATGATTGTCTCGCTTTAAGATGTTTTGGCGATTTAACATGACGCCTTTAAAAGGAAAATACACATAACGTTGTAAGCGGATAACAGAAGGATAAGGAAAGGTCTTCGAAACGGAGTGCAATTTTTCAGTAGTGGATTCCGCCACTAATTCAGCTTTGTTTAAATACACTAAGAGAAAAGCTTTAGGCATCGAACAAATTGTCAATGCACTGTAATCCTGATTTAAGACTAACACTTTCTGAGCCATAGACAAACCGATTTAATTTGCTCATCAATTTAAAAAATAATCGCTTGAATAGGAAGCACTTAGCGTTGCTTTTTTGTTAAGAATTCCCGGATTAAGGTCCTATTTCGTAGATTTGCATAAATGAACCCAATGCCCATGTCTTCTTTATTGGAAAAAATCAAACAGCTTTCCGCAGAAATCACCCCTGACACCCTGGTTAATCGCCACCATATTCACGCGAATCCAGAACTTTCCTATCAGGAATTTCAAACGCAGGCTTATGTTTTAGAACAACTTGAACGGATGGGTATTCAGGCCAATAAAATAGCCACCACCGGCCTCATCGCAGAAATCAAAGGAAAAAATCCAAACAAAAAAGTCGTCGCACTCCGTGCCGACATGGATGCCTTACCCATACAAGAAACCAACGACGTACCCTATAAATCTAAAAACCCAGGCGTCATGCATGCCTGCGGACACGACGTACACACCGCCTCCCTTTTAGGGACGGCGCAAATCCTTCATAAGGTCCGTAACGAATTCGAAGGCACGATCAAATTACTGTTCCAACCTGCCGAAGAAAAGGCCCCTGGTGGAGCAAGCATCATGATTAAAGAAGGCGCTTTACAAAACCCGACTCCGGCGAGCATTTTTGGACAACACGTCGCAACCAATGTCCCCGTAGGCAAAATCGGTTTCCGCGAGGGAATGTACATGGCCAGCACGGATGAATTATATATTAAAGTGATCGGTAAAGGTGGCCACGGCGCTATGCCTGACGCCTGTATAGACCCCATCGTCATCGCCTCCCACATCATCGTAGCGATGCAACAAATCATCTCCAGAAATAAGAACCCAAAACTTCCTTCGGTATTGACTTTCGGCAAAATCGAAGGCCTAGGTGCTACAAACGTCATTCCTGACGAGGTAAACATCGCCGGCACTTTCCGCGCCATGGATGAATCCTGGCGGGCCGAAGGACTTGAAAAGATGAAAAAACTTGCTGAAGGCATCGCAGACGCGATGGGTGGCCGTGCCGAGTTCGAAGTTTTAAAAGGGTATCCTTTCTTACAGAACAATCCTGAACTAACACGTCGCGCCAAGTCCGCTGCTATTGAATATATGGGGGCAGACAATGTAGTTGATCTCGACTTGTGGATGGCGGGTGAGGACTTCGCTTTCTACACCCACCACGTGGATGCCTGCTTCTACCGACTAGGCGTACGCAATGAAGAGCGCGGAATTACAAGTGGGGTTCATACACCGAGTTTTGATATTGATGAAGCTTCATTAGCGATTGGGCCGGGGTTAATGGCATGGCTAGCGATTTCGGAATTGTCTATTTAAAGTTTTAAGGGAAACAAATCGAAAATGTCGTTACACAAATATTTTCTGATTTGCTTCCCTCAAAACATTTAAAACATAAACCTACTCACTCTCTTCGATTACACTTAGGTCTAAGCAAAACCTTAAGCACTTCCCACTTCTTCTCTATACTCTCTTATTTCTATTCTCGTTTATTCTTTGTGCTTTATTCTTTTTGCTTTAATGTTTTTGTGAAGAGACGTAGACGAGATTTCGTTTATAATATTTGGGTAAAAAATTATTGCGAAGCACAATTTTGACCCAAATATTATAAAGGAAACTCTAAAGGATCAGGCCATCTGAATTCATAATTCAATTCATCACAGATTTTATCACCTGAAACGATTTTCCCTCCCAAACAGGCTTGAGAATAATCCCAATAGCCGGCTGGCATACCCCGACGTTCGATGTCGTTTTCGCCTACTTCCCCTTTAGTGGGGTGAATTGGAGCCACAATATTAAAGGTACCTGATTCGATTTTCTCGGCTGCTAAAGCAATTAATGCTACCACATCATCTTTGTGCACGTAGTTGATTGGGCAATTGGCTCCGTCATTTCGTTTGCCTGAGAAATACTTGGCAACATAGCGATCGCCACCCATTAGACCTGCCAAACGCAAAATAAGGGATGGGACTTTAGCGGAGGAAACAATGGCTTCGGCTTTGGCCATCAACGAATCATCATTAATATTCGAATTTTCATCTACGACCTCCGAGACATTCGAATAGACTGAAGTAGACGAAAGAAAAAGGAGCTTTTTAGCTGACGCTACAGGCAAATTCTCTACCCAATCTTGTAAAATTTCTAAGTAAGTTTCCTCTGAATTTTTCTTGCGACGAGGAGGAATAGCCCAAATTTGAATATCAGCGTCGTTCATCGAAGACCAATTTTCTACTGGCATACCAGGCTCAGCTCTGAATTCTACCACTTTGATATTAGGATGAGCTGCTTGCTGGTGAACACTGGAAGCTGAAACGCGTACATCATAGTCCGCTAAAGCCAGTTTAAATGCCAATGGTGCGCCTACCCAACCGCCCCCGTAAATACTTATCGTCTTTTTCATGTAATTTTGCACCTTTGGAACAATTGAATCGCAAAGATAGTTTAAGTGCTATGAATAAAATGTTTTT
>JACCDJ011558699.1_pt1 | contig 17238 bp, 18 predicted proteins | sample 7444481 | NCBI WGS metagenome assembly JACCDJ01 (sample SAMN15323435, study PRJNA562643) | freshwater metagenome | isolation source: river surface water | place: USA:Blue River Watershed | collected 2017-08-15 | reverse complement strand
GTAAGAACGGCGGCAGTCAGACCTACTGCTTTGGGGGAGAGTTTCATGATGGGCATGATAGGCGAGCAAAGTACAATGAACACTTCGGGCCTATAGCTCAGTTGGTTAGAGCAGAGGACTCATAATCTATTCAAAAAGTTATCATATTCGTAAAATACCTATATAAATCAATAGGTTACGCGATTTAAAACGGTGCGAAAAACACTACACACCGACTACACACTTTTTGACTGTTGCGAGCCTCCTTTTTGGACTGTTTTTTCACCCAAAAACCCGACCACGTACAATCTATTTTTGAGGGGCGTTAGCTCAGTTGGTTAGAGCAGAGGACTCATATTTCTCAAATGTGCCTTACACGTGGAAACTGTGTAAGGGATGGTGTCAAAGTCGGTGAAACCTAAGTGTGGCGACACATAAGGCAATGCCGAGCGAAGCTTAGTGCGAAAGCACTTTGAACGTGTAGAGACTAGACGGCACCCGCCTAAGTTGAGCAATCAATATGGTGAAGGCATAGTCCAGCGAGTGGCGAAAGTCACACAAAGCGGAATCCTTTGGTCGACAGTTCAAGTCTGTCACGCCCTACCAACCCTCTAAAAGCCACCTTCGGGTGGCTTTTTTTAATTTCAGTACGGTTAACCTACTGGTAGGAGGATGAATCACATGGAAGAAGTGACAGCTGGATACAAACTGACCGCAGAGTTTTTCAATCACTCGCTGTTTGCTATTTTTGGTGGTGTCGGAACGATATTGGTAGTTTTGGGCTTCACCTACAAAGTGATCAGCATCTTCTTTGGAGTGATGCCGCTAGCAATTAGGCTAGGTTACGGTTTGTGGAAGAGAAAAATTGCGGTCATTTCAGATGCTGACAACTTTGCAAAGTTGTCGCATGCCCTCAAATCTTCTAAGTTGTTCAATGAAAAAAATATTTCACATGTTCCTTTGAACACGCTTGAAAGCCTTTCGGTGGCCAATCTGTATCTGGTTGATTGGGACACCGCAGGTGGGAGCATCGAAGAAATTTTTCAGAGACGCGCCAGCTCACAAATTCCGATAGTGATAGTGGCAAGGCCTGCGTCAATACCACATGAAACGATGAACTCAATAGCTAACAGGCCGAACACAGTGGTGGTAAATTTTTTAGGTCGATTGCTGAACGATGTACTGACCAGTTTGATGACAACCAGTTATGACGCCAAATGAATACCTCTATAGATTGCTGGATACCTACAGAGCTAGGGATCTAAGTTCGTACTCGCAAGATCTAGCGAATTTGAAGGCCAATTTAAAGAGTTGGGCGCAGACATGCTATCTGTCTACTGCAAATTCAGGCTCATATGCTAAGGGTACAGCTGTCTCATTGTCTTCCGACGTAGACATATTGGTATCGCTGACCAATGACTGCCACAGAAACGATGGTGGTCTGAAGAAATGCTACGAATCGCTTGAGGCATATCTGCGAAAAAATTACAGCGGCGTTCGAGCGCAGAACGTGTCGATTCGAATCAACTTGAATGGCTTGGAGGTTGACGTCACTCCAGCAAGAAAGTTGTCTGGCAATACAAACGATCATTCCATCTACACAGCGAAAACAGGGTCATACAAACAGACCAACATACAAAAGCACATCAACGATATTTCGTCGTCAGGCAGAACTGATGAAATTCGACTATTGAAAATTTGGAGGCATCGAAACAAGTTGGATATTCCATCAATATATTTGGAATATTTGCTTGTGCTGAATGTTTTGAAAGGTCGATCGAAGAGTGCAGAGGCGCTAGAGGACAATTTCCTGCACGTATTGAATCAACTGGCGCTTGGAACAGAAAACCCGTTATTCAAAAAGCTTATTGACCCAGCAAATTCTGCCAATGAACTGTCGAGTCTAATGACAGATGAGGAAAAACTGTCAGTGGTTTTATCGGCGAGACAAGCCACTCAGCAGAAAACTTGGGGTGCAATTGTCTATTGAGATGATGGCTTCAATCTTCGCATAAATCGCACTACACACTCAATTGGTTGTTCTTTCTTTGCTTTGACCATATAGTTGCGTTATGTCCGCAAAAAAAGAGACAACACACATCATCAGCGAGGGCGAGCTTGTTCTGTACAGGCGTGAACGCAGTTCAATCTGGCAATGTCGCTATAAGGTAGGTGGTGTGTGGCAACGGGCATCAACTAAAGAACGAAAGTTGAAGGACGCTAAAGAGGTTGCCAAAGAGCTGAAGATCACAGCTGAAATTCGCAAGCGTGACAACCTGCCAGTTATCACACGCAAATTCAGAGATGTTGCAAAGCTTGCCATTCAACGGATGGAGCAGAAGCTTGCCAATGGAGATGGCAAGGTTTCGTTCAAAGACTACATACGAATCATCACTGAATACCTGACTCCTATTTTGGGCAACAGGCTTATTACAAACATTGATAGCGTAGCGTTGGACTACTTGGATGCTGAACGCATAAAAATGATGGAGAGAGAGCCAAGTCACAGCACTCTCCTCAGTCACAACGCCGCATTGAATCTTGTGTTCGATGAGGCTGTTCTTCGAAATTTTCTAACTGAACTCAACCGTCCGAAACTTGAGTCAAAAGGGAAGAAGAGTAAACGTCATCCAGCTTTTGAGTTGAATGAGATTCAAGCAGTCAGAAACAATTTTGAAAGTTGGGTGGAAAGGGCACGCAATGAGCATAGCAAAGAGATGCGGCAGATAATGCGTGACTACGTAGAGATGTTGATTGATACGGGAGCTCGACCAGGTAAAGAGTTGATGAACTTGAAGTGGAAGCAGATCAAGTTTTCAATGAATCCAAAAGAAATTCGGACAGGTAAAAATTTAGTACACGACGATGGAACTGAAGAAGAGTTGGTGCTAACGGATTTAAACCGAATAGTAGCGATGACAGTGACAGGTAAAACTGGTACACGAGAAATCATCGGAAGAGCACCCACAGTCAAAACACTTGAGCGTATTGCTCGCCGCATGTATGGCGTAAAAAACAACATAAATGACCCACTCAAAGATGTTGCGACTCCAAACAATAACGACTACGTGCTTCGAACGAAGGAAAAGAAGCAAGATGTAAGTTCTTCTTTTCAACATATGTTGGAGCGGTATTTGAAGGAGCACAACCTGCTCTATGACCCTAAGAGTGAGCAGAACCGTGTTTTCTACAGTTTCCGTCATACATATGCCACGTTATCGTTGACGCACGACAAGGTGCCAATTCACACGCTAGCAAAGCAGATGGGTACAAGTGTGCTGATGATTGAGCGGCACTACAGCCATTTGAAAGTCATCCAAGCCGTTGAACAACTAAGTGGGGCAGAGACACGCAGGAAGATTGCCGCAACTTCTTCAGTTGAGGACATATACAAGTCATCACAAGAAAAGAAGTTGGCAGAGCAATTGACAAAGAAAGTCACTGCCAAAAAAACTCCAGCAAAGAAAGCCGCCACAAAGAAAGTGCCTGCAAAGAAAGCCAAGTCAAAGTAGTTGAGACTGGTACACCGCCAGTTTGGCGGGGCTCTGATTGTCCATCAGCAGTGAAGAACTAATACTGTGTTCACAATGAAAGGAACACAGAAATGATGGAAGAAGCAGAGTTGTTGTCTGGCTTAAAGCAATTTACGGGTTCAGACGTACTGGCACGATTGACACGAACTGTTTTGCTTACAGAAGGTGTCCGCTATCTTGCGAAGTCTGCGGAGTGTTTCTGGTTGCTTGATGTCTACGCATCTCACTTGATGGCTGTGGATAGCAACAAAGACTGGTTCACGTGCCTAAAAATTACACGAACCAATCGCACCGCAACAGTCTCAATTGAGGACGGTAACGACAGGGTGTTGGCAAAACAAAAGATTGGGTACACAGATTTTCCGCTACAAGCCTATACGTTGTACGGATGCTGGGCTAGCGACTTTTGGGTTGTGATGTTGCCCAGTGAGTACTGACTTAAATTGGGTACCAAAGGGGCTTCAAACAAGCCCTACAACTCACTTAAAAAATGTCTTTAAGTCGTCTCGCAAACGGAAGAAAAATAGACAGCGTGTAGGGCTAGTATGCAGTTCACTTATTCAGGCAATTGCCTAAATAGCAGGTCATTTACTGAAGCCAGCACGAAGCTTGGTTGATGCGGCATCAATGGCCGCATCTAGTTCGCCGTTCAGAACAGCCGCTTTGATTAGCTCCAGCGTGGGCACAAGCTCTTTGTCGCTAGCGATCTCCACCGAAAACTTGCCTTTTGCCAGTTCCAGCAAGCGGGCGCCGTATCGCACACTCAGTGCCAATTTGCCGTTTTCTGTTGTGAACCACCATTGCTTGATGCGCTTTTGGACTTCAACTTGTGTGCGTAGGCCGGTGTCGGCTGATGTGACACTTCGAAACTTGGTGACGGAGAACTGCTCACCTGCCAGCTGGGCCTTTGCCAATTCCATCTGCTCCCACAAGCGGCGAGCCAGTTTGTTGCGTCGCACTTGGATTGCTGGCACGTTAGTGGGTTTGACGGCGGAAGTGAGTTTGAGGGTTGCAAGGGTTGCCATGTGCTTTTCCTTTCAGAAGTTGTTAAAGCACAGGGAAGTATGTTTTCGGGTGGCGCAGATGGGCAACCGGAATCCGTCCAATCTGGCGGGTCATTGGCTGTGATGACGTATTGCATTGCGTCCTAGTTTGAAAACTTGCCAGAATTTACTGTGGAGGCAGAATCAGAAAAATGGGAACGGCTCAAATTCGTCGGAAAAAGTTTTTTGCAAACAATCCAACCTGCATCTTTTGTGGTGGAGGTGAGCCGGCTACAACAATTGAGCATTGCCCACCGAAGGCTATGTTTGATCAAAAGAAGTGGCCTGAAGGGTACGAATTTGCGGCATGCGCAAAGTGCAATAACGGGACAAGCGATCAGGACCTGATCATTGCTTGGATGGCTCGCATTGACTACACAGACATGTCTGCTGAAGGAGATACGCAGACAACTGGTTTGCTGAAAGCTGTACATAGCCAGAATCCAAAGCTGATCAAACAACTTCTGCCATCTGCAGTAGAAGCCAAACGCACAAATCGGGAGCTTGGGATTAAGCCTGCACCTGGCAAAACTCATGCAGAGGCAGGAGTTGTCAACATCACGCCTGAAATGACGATTGCTGTGCATACGTTTAGCAAGAAGTTGACAAAAGCTGTCTACCGGATGCACACCCAAAAAATATTTCCAACTGATGGCTGTCTGATGCTTGGGTGGTTTACCAATGTCGAATTCGTACGGGAATCAGGTTTCATTCCATTCGATGTGATGAATGACATTGCTGGAGTTACCCCTCCAATTGAACGAACTGGAAAGTCGCTAGACAATCGATTTCGCTACAAATTTTCGGTCACAGCTGATTCAAAATTGTTTGCACTTCAAGCCATGTTCGGAAATTCTTTCGGCTTGATAGTGTTTGGCTGTACCCAAGCCGGTCAACTTGAAGGCATCATCAATAAGGTACGAATGAGCACTGACAAAGTGACAGGTGCTCTAACCGTTTTGCAATCAAGCCTTTTGACTGAGGGTTGAGAGTTGCTTCTGCGTCTTCGCTAACTTCTGTCGTTGGCGCTCGGCTTGTAGCGCTATAGCCGCACGTTCCTTTGCGGCCTTCAATCCTTCGATGCGAGCCTGCTCCGGCGTCTTTGGCTGAACAGGCTTGGCTTGGGTAATTTCGTGTATTCGCATGATAGCCCTCGCATCAAAAAACGATGGGCATTGGAGCCAAGCTACTCTGCTCGTTGCTCACATGCACTTTGGCAACTGCACGGATGATCATCTGTCGTACTGACCAATTTTGTGTGTCGATGTGTTGCATCCTGCCTGCCACTTCTTCGGCGATCATCGTCAGTGCTGTGCTGAGTGCCTGATTGGGCTGTTGGGCTTGGATGTGTGACAGAACTTCGGCAAGATGCAGTAGTGCATTGGTGGACAGCTCTAAGTTCTGCGCGGTGATGCTCCCAAAGTAGCCTTCGCTCTTGCCGCAGTAGTTGCTGAAATCACGCACCGTCATGCTCGGCATGGCCGTTTTTATCTTTTCATATAGTCTGTTTTTGAAGTTCATAGCTTCCCCTTTGTATTCATCTTTCAGCTTGCTGTCGCAAGCGCAATTTCATCTTTCTACGGAAAAACTCTGTTTTTCCTTTAAAGATTCATTGCATTTTTCGCTTCCGTTCAAACTCAGATATGAATGAATGATGAATTTTTCATGTCATTTACTAGGAAGCAATATCCACGCTTGGATCAGCGTGGATGACTCATTTACTGAGGTTCTTCAAGCTACATATACACAACTGGCAGAGCCAGATCAGGCAGGTTTTGCGATCTCCTTTGACGTGCAGTCCATACGCAAGCGCAGAGTGCTTATGTAGCGGCAGTCTCTGTGCTTTGTGGGGTACTCTTTCGAGCGTGGTATCCCACTCACTTTCCAAGCAACATATGCTTGGTGGCAACTATTAAGACATTGCAAACGTTACCCTCTGTAACGAAGGTCGTTTAAAGCATCCCATATGGGTTAGTGCAATGAATCAGCGCAACAAGTAGCGCCTTCTTTACCGTCTCACATCAGAACGGACTTAGCAACACAATTTATTCGGCGTGTAACCTTTTAAGGATGCCCTTTGGCTATCCTTGCCTTGTTTGTATAACTTATTTATACAAATATACCAAAGTACTATATATTTGTCAACATTATTTCACAATATGAAATAATGCTTAAATGCACGACTAAATGCGCTGTAGCGCCCTACAGCGCGAAAAAAACGTTAAGTAGGTCTAAGACTAGTGGCTAGCAAAATACAGCTATAAAGCATGGAAATTTTGTGGCACATAAGCCACTAAATGTGCAAAACCGGAAATATAAGAAAAGTGCTGAAAAGTGTGGTTTGTGACGTAACCTGTTGTTTTGTATTAAAAGTAGATAGAAACCCGGCATTCTGAAGGGTTGGTTGCTCTGACGTAACAAGTGAATTTATGCTGTATTCAAATAAATTGCTTGAATACGCAAAGGAGCAACATATGTCGCAGGCTAAGACACTTAATGCACTAGAAATTGAAAAAGTGCTGACCTACATTGAAACACGAAAATACTGTGCAAGAGATAGAGCAATGCTACTTATTAGTCACTTAAGCGGCATGCGAGTGGGTGAAATTGCTTCGCTTACAGTTGGCCATGTTTTAGATATGAATGATGAAATCCGAAATGAGATCAGACTAACAGCAGACCAAACAAAAGGTAAGCATCCCCGTACGGTGTTTATTAGCTCTAAGTTACGAGATGAACTTGCAAGATACGTTCAAACAATTAGGATAGACGACAAAAATAGGGCGCTATTTCCAACACAAAAAAAACCTAGTACAGGTTTTTCAGCTAACACGTTGACACAGCACTTCCTATCGCTTTATAAATCAGCTGGAATAGATGGGGCTAGTTCGCACAGTGGAAGGCGAACATTTGCAACACAGATATCGCAAAAGGGCGTAAGTGTACGTGTATTGATGAAGTGCTTAGGGCACCGCAACATATCAACAACAATGGCATACATCGACGCCAATGATGATATGTTGCGGAGTGCTGTTGAGCTAATTTAATTTAACTCAAAACTTTTTCTCTTTATATTATCGAAAACACAGTCCTCAATTGAGAGCTCGAAATCAAGTGATTTGATTTGCGAGGTTAAAGTGTTTAGCTCAAGTGAAACATCAATGGTATGGTTTTCATTGCTTGTTGATTTTTCAGTCAATTCGAAAACAATTTGCCATTCGTGTGTAAAGTCATTCCTGCGACAAACACTGAGACAAATGTCATCATTGGTAAGGCTCAATAGGCACTCAATTTCTTCTGCGCTAAAAAGCTTTAAGCAAAGTCTTGTGGGGCAACGATCATTAATCAAATAAAAATGTTCGTAAACATTACCGTTATAACTTGCAAAACGAGGATCGTTCTCATCCTCGCTTTCTGAAGGCTCATATCGGCTCTTAATGTCAGCCTCAATATATTTAATTAGCTTATTAGAATTTCTAATAATGCCTGATTCGTTAATCAAGTCGTTGAAAAAAGCGCGCGTTGCTTGCTTGTCGTTGTAATTAGCCAATTGTTTAATTTTCATATATAACTCCGTTGTTTATTTACTGAACTAATTTCAGTAATGCAATTTTGACAGAAGTCGATTTTTTGTTACACTGACACCATCTAAAAAAAATAAAGTGTTAGTGTTTTATGGCGACTTCCACTGCAAAGCAAGTCAGCACAGCAAGAACCTTCGCAACGAAGAGCTATCCCACTTTCGGACGTGGGCTGTATGACGACACGAAGCCGCCTAAAACTGTCACCAACAGCCCCTTCTATTGGTGGTTCCGTTTTCTGCAACTGAACGATGCCTACGCCGCGCAAGCTACGCCAGCACTTGCGAAGGTCTATGCTGACTTAGGGGATGTACGCAATATCGACTTCAAAAGCTGGTGGAGTACGCATGTTGATCACTTCGCTGAGCCTCGCACTCAGTACACTCTTCTAATTGCAACAAGCGTTGACGAGCTGGCCCCTTTCGACTCGAAGGAGGTTGTCAATCTGGTTGTTCCGCTCAATTGGACCAATGTGGGTATCAAGCGCAGGTTTGGTGGGCTGATCGACAAGCTTGTACCAAAGACACAGAAGGGTGTGCGAGTGCAGTCCAGCGAAGCCACCTACAGGCTAGGTAGGAAGTGGAATCTGCACGGAATGGCACATGCTTACGCTATGCTGGTTGAAAAGAGGCGTGCCGATGCTGAGAAGCTGGTGACAGGTAAGAAGGTTCCCATTGCTGACATTGCCATTCGTGCTGGTTTGCCTATTGCGAAAGGCTTGAAAGAAGGCGTGAGAACTGCGGCAACCACTGACCAAAGGCGCAATGTGACGATTGTGGCTGTGCGCCATTTAAAGAATGCAGAACGATTTGTTGCCGCTAGTGCATCAAATGTTTTCCCAAATTGAAAGTTGAAAGAACAAGATGCTGACAGGTGAATTGAAATCCCAAGTTGACCGTGTGTGGGATAGCTTCTGGTCGGGTGGTATTGCCAACCCTTTGGAAGTGCTAGAGCAGATTACTTACCTGTTATTTCTGCGTAGGCTTGATGAACTGCATACGCTTGAAGAGAACAAAAGCGTCCGGCTTGGTAAGCCAATGGATCGCACGATCTTTCCCGCTGGTAGTGACTCAAAAGGTTGCAAGTACGAGGACATGCGGTGGAGTCGCCTAAAGAATATGGCTCCGCAGGAAATGTTCAATGTGGTCAGTGAGCACGTATTCCCCTTCTTGCGTGATGTAGGAGGAGATAGCAGTACCTATGCAAAGCAGATGCAAGGTGCTCGATTCACTATCCCAACTCCAGCTCTACTGGCAAAGGTCGTTGATCTGTTGGACCAAATCCCAATGGAGGACAGAGATACAAAAGGCGATCTGTACGAGTACATGCTCGGCAAGATTGCTAGTGCAGGTCAGAACGGGCAGTTCCGCACTCCACGTCACATCATCAAAATGATGGTGGAAATGGTCGAACCGACTGCTACAGACGTTATCTGTGATCCCGCTGGCGGTACATGTGGATTTTTGGTTGCGGCAGGTGAGTACCTACGCGAGAACAGAAGCGAAATCTTTGCTGACGCAAAAGCTCGTCAGCATTTCCATAATGGCATGTTCAATGCCTACGACTTCGATACGACAATGCTTCGCATTGGCAGTATGAACATGATGTTGCATGGCGTTGAAAACCCCAATATCACATACAGAGATTCTCTGTCGCAAGACTTTGCTGTTGAAGACGAAAAGTACAGCCTGATCCTTGCCAATCCGCCCTTTGCGGGTAGCTTGGATTACGAGGGGACTGCTAAGGACTTGCTGTCCGTTGTGAAGACGAAAAGTACCGAGCTTTTGTTTTTGGCGTTGTTCCTCAAGCTTTTGAAGCCAGGTGGGCGTGCCGCAGTCATCGTGCCAGATGGCGTGCTTTTTAAGTCAAGCAAGGCAAACAAAGAGATACGGCGAATATTGGTCGAAGAGCAAAAGTTGGATGCAATCGTGTCCTTGCCCAGCGGTGTTTTTAGACCATATGCAGGCGTTAGCACCGCCATTCTGTTTTTTACCAAAACGAACAGCGGTGGTACAGATACTGTCTGGTTCTACGACATGACCGCTGACGGCTGGAGTTTGGACGATAAGCGACAGCCCTTGCTGGATGTCGAATTGCTTGGCACGAGGCCGTCTCGTGCGCTGACATCTGAAGAACACGAGAAAAACAATTTGGCGGATGTGCTGGCACGTTGGGGGCAACGTGAACGTGCGGAACGCAATCGATCACGTACCGAGCAGAGCTTCACCGTTAAGCGTGAAGAGATTGCGGCGGCTGATTACGATTTGAGTCTCAATAGATATAAAGAAGTTGTGCACGAACATGTCGAACATGTTTCGCCATTGCAATTGCTTGAAGAATTAACTGCAATTGAAGCTGAAATTCAGGCAGGTCTTAAAGCATTGGAAGGAATGCTGAAATGACTGTCACGCTTAAAAAACTAGGAGATGTAGCCGAGTTCATAAGAGGCATAACATTTACTCCGAATGATGTTGTTGGCGATCTATCCAAAAGTAATATAGGAGTAATGCGTACAAAAAATGTACAGCAATTTTTGGATTTAACTGATGTATGGGGAATAGATAAATCATTTGTAAAAAATAATAAACAATACCTTTCCGAAGGAGATTTGCTTGTTTCGTCTGCAAATAGTTGGAATCTCGTAGGAAAGGTCGCATGGGTACCAAAGTTAGACTATGAAGCTACGTTCGGTGGTTTTGTTACTGTGCTTAGGGCTAACGAAAATATAGTTAATAAGCGATATCTATATTATTGGTTTGCGAGCGAAAAAACGCAGGCATTACTTCGTAGTTTTGCAAATAAAACAACCAATATATCAAATCTTAATCTAAAGCGTGCATTGGATCTTAAGATTCCGATCCCACCATTTGCCGAACAAATACGTATCGCTAAATTGCTTGATACAGCAGACAACGTTCTGCAGTTACGTAAGCAAGCTATTGAAAAGTTAGATGAAATTTCAAAAAGTATCTTTAAGAATTACCTGTCAAAAAGTGAGAACTTGGAATCAATTAAAAAACTTGGTGAGATATGTGACGTACGAGATGGCACGCATGCATCGCCAAAGTATGTCACAGATGGTGTTCCGTTGGTTACGTCAAAAAATCTTAAAAATGGATTTGTGGATTTGTCCGATGTGAGTCTAATATCTATCGATGACTTTTTCGAAATTAATAAAAGATCTAAGGTTGACTGTGGTGATATATTGATGCCAATGATAGGAACTATTGGTAATCCAGTGGTAGTCGAAGAAGAAAATCCAATGTATGCCATAAAAAACGTAGCATTACTGAAGCAACGTCCTTGTTCTCCGTCCCCCATTTATTTAAAGGCATTTTTGGAAAGTGATAATTTTGAAATCTACGTTGCAAAAGTAAGTCGCGGGGGGACGCAAAAATTTTTAGGGTTAGGCGATATTCGAGCTCTAAAAATTCCTTTGCTTAAGAAAGATATTGAAAATCAATTCTTAGAAATGAGCAAAGAAATTAACTCTCTGCGTAAGAAATACATAGCATATTCACTCAGAATCGATGCTGTTGTTTCGTCGCTCCAACATCAATCCTTTGCGGTTAATTGATATGAGTAACTTCGCCTTCCTACAGCGTGAATGGTTCTCCATACACGATACGTGTGTAAAGGCGGAGGGCTACGTCAATAGCGACGTACGAGCGGCTTGCTTTTATGGCCGCATCGCGTTGGAGCAGATCGTAGGCTGGCTGTACAGGTACGACATTACCTACCGTTCATACGACGAGAACTTGGGCGCAAGGGTATACGAGCCGTGCTTTAGAAATAACGCCGGTGACGCAATCTTTGCGAAGGCTACCGCCATCATCAGCATTGGCAACAAAGCCGCGCATGGCAAGGGTATCAAGCCGCACGAAGCTACTACGCTGATTGCAGAGCTGTTCCACGTTGCCTACTGGTTAGCGAGGACATACGGAGAAAAGGCAAGGCCAGATCCGGCGCTTCAATTTGATGCCAATCTCTTGCCGCCGTCACGTAGTGAAGCCGCTGTGCCTCTCGCACAGTTAGAAAAAGCTGATCAGGCGCTGAAGCAGAAAGAGGCTGAGAACAATGCCTTGCGCGACGAGATCGCAAAGTACAAAGAAGAAATTGCGAAGATTCGCGCGGCCAACTCTGCGGTCAAAGACACACACGACTACAACGAAGAGCAGACACGGGACTATTTCATTGACCTGCTGTTGAATGAGGCTGGATTCGCACTCGACAAGCCAGAAGATAGAGAGTACGAAGTACAGGGCATGCCTAACGACGAAGGCAAAGGCTTCGTCGACTATGTTCTGTGGGGAAAAGACGGTTTGCCGTTGGCAGTTGTTGAGGCAAAGCGTACACGCCGGAACCCGAAAGTTGGTCAGCAACAGGCCAAGCTCTACGCAGATTGTTTGGAGAGTAAGTTCAAGCGCCGACCTGTCATCTACTACACAAACGGATACGAGCATTGGTTTTGGGATGACTCGCAAGCTCCCCCGCGCAATGTGCAAGGTTTCCACACACGTGATGAGCTTGAACTGTTGATGCAGAGACGCACAAGCCGTCTCTCGCTTTCTACAACAAAGATCAATGAGGACATAGCCAGTCGTACCTACCAGCATCAGGCTATCCGAAGTGTTGCTGAAGCATTCGAGCAACATAACGTCCGTCGCAGTCTGATTGTGATGGCGACTGGTGCGGGTAAAACCCGAACGGTCATTGCGTTAGTGGATTTGATGATGCGTACCAACTACGCAAAGCGAGTGCTGTTTCTTGCCGACCGCATTTCACTTGTCAAACAAGCCACACGCGAGTTTGCAAAGCACTTACCCAATGTAGGCATTGTCAATTTATTGGATGGGGCTGACGCGAATGGTCGCGTCTATGTCAGCACCTACCCAACGATGCTGAATCTGATCAACAACAGCAAGGAAGACACGCGAAAATTTGGCATTGGTCACTTCGATTTGGTTGTAGTGGATGAAGCTCACCGAAGCATTTATGCGAAGTACGGTGCAATCTTCAACTACTTCGATTCCTATTTGGTTGGATTAACTGCAACGCCGAAGGATGAAGTCGACCACAACACGTATCGCATGTTCCATTTGGAACGAGGTGTTCCCACGTTTGCATATGGAATTGAAGAGGCGATTGCTGACAAGTATCTCGTGCCACCACTGGCGATTTCAGTGCCGCTGAAGTTTCAACGTGAAGGCATCAAATACGATGAGTTGAGCGAAGAGGAAAAAGCTCAATGGGATGAGTTGGAGTGGGGCGATGCTGGTGCACCTAATGAAGTAAGTAGTGCCGCAATCAATGCTTGGCTTTTCAATGCAGACACAGTTGATCGCGTTTTGGCCCACTTGATGGTCAACGGTGAGAAGGTGGCCAGCGGTGATAGGTTGGGTAAGACCATCATCTTCGCAAAGAACAATGATCATGCCGAGTTCATAGCTGAGCGGTTCAACATCAACTACCCGCAGTACAAAGGCAAGTTCGCTCGCGTCATCACCTTCAAAACCGAGTATGCACAGAGCCTGATCGACAGCTTTTCGCTAAAAGAGAGTGAGCCACACATTGCCATCAGTGTGGACATGCTGGACACAGGCATTGATGTGCCAGAAATTTTGAATTTGGTGTTCTTTAAACAAGTACACAGCAAAACAAAATTTTGGCAAATGATTGGGCGCGGGACTCGTTTGTGTAATGACGTTTACGGTCCGCACAAGCACAAGACGCACTTCTGCATCTTCGACTTCTGCCAGAACTTTGAATACTTCAACCAGAACCCCAATGCCGCAGAAGGACGGAAAGCCGACAGCTTGGATACCCGTTTGTTCAACATGCGGGTTCAGTTGATTACCGACATTGACAGCCCTAACCGCCCGAAGCCGACGGATGACAGAAGTGAGCAGGAAAATGACTTGCGCCTTCAAACCGCAACGTACCTGCACGAAGTCGTTTCTGGCATGACACTGGACAACATCATTGTTCGTCCGAAGCGCAAATACGTTGAGAAGTACGGAAACAAGGATGCATGGTCAAAGTTGACCGCAAGCGAAGTGCAGGAGTTGGCCGAGCACGTTGCAGACTTACCTTCTCAGCTGGTGGACAGCGAGGAAGAGGCTAAGCGCTTTGACTTTATGGTTCTTAACGCCCAACTCAATGTCTTGCAGACACTTGCAGTCGATGACAAAGTAAAGACAGTCATGCAACGGGTGATGAATGCATTGGAATTGCAAGCGAGCATCCCAGCTGTGCGAGCTCAAATGGCGCTCATTCAAGCAGTCGCAAGTGACGAATGGTGGCAGGACGTCACCGTCGGAACGCTAGAGCATGTTCGAAAACAGCTTCGCATGTTGCTCAAGCTGATTGAAAAGACCAAGCGCGAGATTGTCTACACAGACTTTGAAGATGAAGTGGGTGAAAGTGCGCCTGTGACTCTGCCATTTGGTGCTTCGGGTATTGACTTTGAGAGGTTCAAAGCAAAGACACGCGACTTTCTTCGGGTTCACAGTGACCATCTGGCCTACGTCAAGCTTCGCAAAAACTTGCCTGTCACTCAATCCGATTTAGATGAATTAGAAAAAATTCTTCTTCAGCAAGCTGATGGCAACGCCGAACTGATTGAAAAAGCTAAAGGTGAAGCCAAAGGGCTCGGCTTGTTCATTCGCTCGCTTGTTGGGCTAGAGCGCGATGCGGCCAATGAAGCAATGGCAGTCTTTTTGAACGACACAACTGCGAACTCCAAACAATTAGCCTTTGTTCGATTGGTCGTTGAGCACCTTACGCATGATGGTGCAATGACTGATGATCGACTTTACGAAGCACCGTTTACTGACATTGCGGCAACCGGACCAGACAGCGTTTTCAGCCCTGCAAAGGTGACAGAGTTGTTTGCAGTGATGGCTGACGTTCGCCAACGAGCGGTTGCCTAAATGCAAGAGGAAAAAATATGAGCAACGTCTGGTGCATTCGTGCTGAGTACGGTACGTATGCAAATCACTTCGTTAAAGGCGGTTTCATTGGCATCGGCTATGAGATTGAAGAATCTCTGGCTGGCGTAACTAACAAAGATGAACTCGCTACGATCTACAGGAAAGCACACCCTACTGAGACCAGTAACTTGGTAGTGGGTCAACAGGTCGGGCAAGTAGGCAGGTTTTTGCTGGAGATGAAGGAAGGTGACTATGTGATCACTCCTTCCTCCGACACTGAATGGTTGTACTACGGTCGGATTTCTTCGAAGGGATATTGGTTCGATCAAAGCCCATCGGATGGCTGTCCATACCCGCATCGCCGAAGTGTGAAATGGGCAGATGAAAAACTCAGTAGGAGCAGTTTTTCTGTACCGTTCCAAAACACTATCCGCTCGTCACTCACCGTGTTTGCTGTCTCGCAGACAGACGAGTTCCTAACCGCTGTAAAAGCCGAAGGCCATGTTCCAGCAAAGCGTGACACTCACTATGACCCTTACGAATCCGTTTTAGAGCGAGTGCTTGAGCTCAATGACAAAGAATTCGAAATTCTCGTTGGTCACTTGCTCACTGCGATTGGCTTCGAAGAGAGTGAAGTAACTGGCAAGACTGGTGACGGCGGAGTAGATGCCACAGGAATTTTGAATGTCGCTAACCTTGCCAAAGTGAAAGTCTTTGTGCAAGCCAAGCGTTATAAGCGAGGTTCGAAGATCAATGCCAACGTTGTGAAGCAACTTCGAACAGCTATCCCTGTAGGCGGGCAAGGCGCATTCATCACTACCGCAGACTTCCAAGCATCAGCGTCCGATATTGCTGTCGAAGTCGGTTTCCCACGTATCGGCCTCATCAATGGCCGTCAACTCGTTGATTTGCTTGTTGAGCATTGGCAGGATATTCCAAGCGAGTTTAGAGATCGTTTAGGCCTTCGCGTTGGCTTAGTCCGTATTTGATATGGCTAGAGCTGTCTACTATCTCACTGGCATGGGTGGTCGCTTGGACACTGGCTTAGGGCAGGGTTTGCTGAGTAGAGGTTGTGAGATTTCCGGCAGAGAGTTGTTCGGAGAGTTCCGCAAGCTTGATTTTCAAAAGCAGATTGATCACATTGCCGATGATCTCAGAGACGGGTTTTGGCACGAAGATGCCCGTGTCATTGCCAACTCCTTTGGTGCATATTTGTTTCTTCACGCTCAGACGCAACTGCCTGCATATGTTGGGCGGGTGATCTTGCTGTCACCAATCGTTGGTGAGTTTGGGAATGAAGAAACGCAGATGAACTTCATTCCTCCACGTGCAGACAGATTGCTTGACCTTGCAAAAGCTGGGAGCTTTCCAACCCCTAAACAATGTCAGATACACGTCGGTTCAGAGGACTGGCAAAGTAACCCTGCCAATGTGAAAGCCTTTGGCGAGCTTTTGGGCATTGACGTGACTGTTGTACCTGATGCTGGACATATGCTCCCAAAGGAGTATGTTGGTGGCTTGTTGGACCAGTGGCTTGACTAAGGAGGTTGGCATGTCTTTTTGGAACATCTTCGGCAGATTCGCCGTTTCCGATAAGGGCGAGACGATTCAAAGGGTTTCAGACAGCACCAGCATTTCCTCTGATGGCACGACCTACACAAAGATGGGTAACACGACCATCGGATCAGATGGTTCCGTGTTCACGCAGATGGGTGCCTTCAGTACGGATGGCAGTACGCGGATGGGAGATACCGCAACAGGACTGGGTGCTGTGTTCAACGACGACTTCGGAAAGAGTTTGTCGACCAGTAGTAGTCGCATGGGCTTCAGCGACGATGATGACAAGTGGTGATGGTGTGTAAACTCACTAGTACAGCAGGGCTGGAATGCGTGAAGTGGTGAAGTTGGTAGTGGAGCTATGTGGCGCGATTTTCGAAGAATTTTTTAACTATAAAATTCTCAAATCACTACACACTTTGCTACACACCAAAGAAATATCGTTGTAAGTTGTTGATTTATAACGATTTTATTTTCTTGTCGCTTCTCATAATCCTTTGGTCCCAGGTTCAAGTCCTGGTGGGCCCACCAAACAAAAAGCCACTCTTTGAGTGGCTTTTTTCCTAAGTGATTTGCTGACAACGGGCGACTTGCATTTATGCCGCAGTTTTTC
>JACCDJ011606072.1_pt1 | contig 17243 bp, 15 predicted proteins | sample 7444481 | NCBI WGS metagenome assembly JACCDJ01 (sample SAMN15323435, study PRJNA562643) | freshwater metagenome | isolation source: river surface water | place: USA:Blue River Watershed | collected 2017-08-15 | reverse complement strand
GCAAGTAAGATTTTTCCTCTCCCGCGCTCGGGGGAGGCATGGATGGAAGTAAGATGGCAAAGATCGACGACTGGAAACAAGCAGCCGCCAAGGAAGTGAAGGGCAAGGACCTGACCTGGCACACGCCGGAAGGGATTGCCGTAAAACCGCTCTATACGGCGGAGGATGTGGCCGTTGATCCCGGCCTGCCCGGCTTTGCGCCGTTCACGCGCGGCGTGCGCGCGTCGATGTATACAGGGCGTCCTTGGACGATCCGCCAATATGCCGGCTTTTCAACCGCCGAGGAATCCAACGCCTTTTACCGCCGCAACTTGGCCGCCGGCCAAAAAGGCCTTTCGGTGGCGTTCGATCTGGCGACGCATCGCGGCTATGACAGCGACCACCCGCGGGTGGTCGGCGATGTCGGCAAGGCTGGCGTTGCGATCGACAGTGTTGAGGACATGAAGATCCTTTTCGACGGCATCCCGCTCGATCAGATGTCCGTTTCGATGACGATGAACGGCGCGGTGATCCCCGTGCTCGCCTTCTTCATCGTGGCGGGGGAAGAGCAGGGCGTGCCTGTTGAGCAATTGGATGGCACGATCCAGAACGACATCCTCAAAGAGTTTATGGTGCGTAACACCTATATCTACCCGCCCGAACCCTCGATGCGGATCATCTCCGACATTTTCGCTTTCACAAGCCAGAAGATGCCCAAGTTCAACAGCATCTCCATCTCCGGCTACCACATGCAGGAAGCCGGAGCGACGCAGGTCCAGGAGCTCGCCTTCACCATCGCCGATGGCATGGAATATGTGAAATATGGCATCGCCTCAGGGCTCGACATCGACAAGTTCGCCGGTCGCCTGAGCTTCTTCTTCGCCATCGGCATGAACTTTTTCATGGAAGTCGCCAAACTGCGCGCGGCGCGCGTGCTCTGGCATCGGGTGATGACAAAGCTTGGCGCGCAGGACGAACGCTCCAAGATGTTGCGCACCCATTGCCAGACTTCGGGTGTCTCGCTGACTGAGCAAGACCCCTATAACAACGTGATCCGCACCACGATTGAAGCGATGGCGGCCATGCTGGGCGGGACCCAATCGCTCCACACCAACGCGCTCGATGAAGCCATCGCGCTTCCGACCGACTTCTCGGCACGGATCGCGCGTAACACCCAGATCATCCTTCAGGAAGAAACGGGGATGTGCAACGTCGTCGATCCCTTGGGCGGCAGCTATTATATCGAAGCGCTAACCAACGAGCTGGTCGACAAGGCGTGGGAAATTATTGAACGCGTCGAAAATGATGGTGGCATGGCCAAGGCCGTGGCGGCAGGTTGGCCCAAAGCAATGATCGAAGAAGCGGCGGCGGCGCGTCAGGCACGCGTGGATCGCGGTGAGGATGTGATCGTCGGGGTCAACAAATACCGCCTCGCCAATGAAGATCAGATCGACATTTTGGAAGTCGACAACGCGGCGGTCCGTGAGGCGCAGATCGCTCGCATCCGCAAGGTGAAGGAAAGCCGGGACGAGGCCCGCTGTCAGGCTGCGCTCGCGGCGCTGACCGAGGCGGCGAAGGGGAAGGGCAATCTGCTCGAACTCGCCGTCGACGCCGCCCGCGCCCGCGCAACCTTGGGCGAAATCTCAGCCGCGATGGAAGCCGTCTTTGGACGCTATGGCACCACGCCGACCCCTGTGAAGGGCGTCTATTCAGCGCCTTATGAAGGGGATAGCCGCTGGGCGCAGGTGGTGGAGGGCGTGGACGCTGTTTCGCGCCGCCTCGGACGCAAGCCGAAATTGCTCGTCGCCAAGATGGGCCAGGATGGCCATGATCGCGGAGCGAACGTCATTGCGTCGGCCTTTGCCGATATGGGCTTTGACGTTGTGTCCGGTCCGCTCTTCCAGACGCCTGAGGAAACCGTGGTGCTCGCGTTGGAGAGTGGTGTGGACGTCGTCGGCGCGTCATCGCTCGCGGCAGGCCATAAGACGCTGATCCCCGAGCTCATCCAGCTGCTCCGCAAGGAAGGCCGCAGCGACATCAAGGTGATCGCGGGCGGCGTGATCCCGGCGCAGGATTATGAGTTTCTGAAAAATGCGGGCGTGCAGGGCATTTATGGCCCTGGGTCCAATTTGGTGGAGTGCGCCGCTGATGTGCTGCGCCTGCTTGGCCATAATATGCCGCCGGCGGGGGAATGAGGGCCATGTATTCCCCCAAGCGTCACCCTGAACTTGTTTCAGGGCCCACCTTGCCGCGTGGTAACCGGGAAGGGCGAAAAGCCCAATCCTATTGCAAGGTCATGCCAATCGGGGTTAGCGCATTCGATGAGGTTGATCTTCCATTGTCGACGCCAGCGCTTCAATTGCTTTTCGCGTGCGATAGCTGGTTCCATTTCGGCAAAGCGCTCAAAATACACCAGTCGGACAACGCCGTGACGCCTGGTGAAGCCGGGATTGCAGCCTTCCCGGTGTTCCCAAAGCCGAGCGACAAGGTCGGATGTGACACCGATATACAGCGTGCCACGCGGTTGGCTCGCAAGGATGTAAACGGCAGGTTCTCGCTCTTTTCTCACCACTCAGACGCTATGGTACCGTGGACCCTGAAACAAGTTCAGGGTGACGCGGTGGGTGTCTCGAAATCATCATTACTCTATTCAGACCTTAAAAAGGCTTGTTTCTGATGTTCAAAAAAATCCTGATCGCAAATCGTGGCGAAATTGCCTGCCGCGTGATCCGCACGGCGAAGCGCATGGGCATTCAGACGGTTGCCGTCTATTCGGATGCCGATGCACGCGCGCCCTTCGTGCAGATGGCAGATGAGGCGGTGCATATTGGCCCGTCACCCGCCGCCCAGTCCTATCTGATCGCGGACAAGATCATCGCCGCGTGCAAGCAGACGGGCGCGGAAGCAGTCCACCCGGGCTATGGCTTCCTTTCAGAACGCACAAGCTTTGCCGAAGCGCTCGCTGCCGAGAATATTGCCTTCATTGGTCCGCCGGTGAAGGCCATCGCAGCGATGGGCGACAAGATTGAATCGAAGAAGATCGCGAAGGAAGCGGGCGTCAATGTTGTCCCCGGCTTTGTCGGCGAGATCGAAGATACCGAACACGCGGTGCGCATCTCCAACGAGATTGGCTATCCAGTGATGATGAAGGCCTCGGCCGGCGGCGGCGGCAAGGGGATGCGGCTTGCCTATAGCGAGCAGGATGTCCGTGAAGGCTTTGAGGCCGTGAAGCGCGAGGGGCTGAACAGCTTTGGCGATGACCGGGTGTTCATCGAAAAGTTCATCCTGAACCCCCGGCACATCGAAATCCAGATCTTGGGCGATCAGCACGGCAATGTGCTCTATTTGAACGAGCGCGAGTGCTCGATCCAGCGCCGCCACCAGAAGGTGGTTGAAGAAGCACCGTCGCCCTTCGTGACGCCTGAAATGCGCAAAGCTATGGGCGAGCAGAGCGTCGCGCTGGCGAAAGCTGTCGGTTATTATTCCGCCGGGACAGTGGAACTGATCGTCTCCGGCGCGGACCCGAGCGGCAAGAGCTTCTATTTCCTTGAAATGAACACCCGGCTTCAGGTGGAGCATCCTGTCACCGAAGCGATTACGGGCGTCGATCTGGTTGAGCAGATGATCCGCGTCGCGGCAGGCGAAAAACTCGCCATGACGCAAGCCGATGTGAAGATCGACGGCTGGGCGATTGAGAACCGCGTCTATGCCGAAGATCCGTATCGCGGCTTCTTGCCCTCTACAGGGCGTATCGTGCGCTACAACCCGCCGGTTCCGGGCTGGAGCGGTGATCCCATTCGCGGCACAAACGGCGTGCGGGTTGATGATGGCGTGATGGATGGCGGCGAAGTCTCCATGTTCTACGACCCGATGATCGCCAAGCTGATCACCTGGGGCAAAACTCGTGACGAGGCTGCGGACCTACAGGTGGCGGCGCTTGACCGGTTTGAACTCGAGGGGCTGGGCCATAATATCGATTTCCTCTCCGCCATCATGCAGCACCCGCGCTTCCGCTCGGGCAATCTGACGACGGGCTTCATTGCCGAGGAATATCCAGAAGGGTTTAGCGGGGCGGCGGCTTCGCCTGATCTGCTCCGCCAACTTTCTGCGATTGCCGGCTTTATGGCCTGTGCCAATGCCGATCGCGCGCTCCATATCGATGGCCAATTGGGCGACGAACTCGAGCCGCCGTCGATCTGGCAGGTGAACTTGGGCGGCGGCGCGCATCAGGTCGAGGTCAGTGAAGATGACCTCTTGGTTGATGGCGTCTCGATGGATCTGTCGCTTGAATATACCCCCGGTGATCGAATGGTGATCGCGGATGCCGAGGGGCAGGAACTTGCGGTGAAGGTCGCCCGCACGCGCACCGGCTTCCGGCTCACCGCGCGGGGCGCGGCGCATAGTGCCGTGTGTTTGCCAGCCCATATTGCGCCGCTGGCGGCACATATGATTGAAAAGGTGCCGCCGGATATGTCGCGGTTCCTGCTCTGCCCAATGCCGGGCCTTGTGACCGCCATCCATGTTGCAGCAGGCGATAAAGTGGAGGCCGGCCAGCCGCTGGCCATTGTCGAGGCGATGAAGATGGAGAACATCCTTCGCGCCGAGAAATCCGGCGTGGTGAAGGTGGTCAATGCGACGGCAGGTGAGAGCCTGGCCGTCGACGCGGTCATCCTCGAAATGGAATAACCGCTTTTCATTCAAAGCGCTTTAAGCCTTTGGTTGAAACAAATGCCCGTTTTTTCCGTTTTTATTCAGGGTCGCCTGCCGTCAGGCGGCCCTGATAACGATCGGGAGGCAATTCATGGCCACACGTGGCATCGGTTATTTCGACCGCAAGGGGCATTATTTCAAATCGCCGTTGGATGCGACGCTCAGCGATCTGGCGTCGCTTCTTGGCAAAGTCGGGGAGGGGGAAAGCCTTGCGCCCGGCATCGCCAAGACGTTGCTCGACCGTCGGCACGAGATTGAAAAAATCTTTCACGATCATGATGCGATGCTGGCCTCCCCCGCGATAGAGAACGAGAAGGGTGAGGCCGCTTCAAACAATGTCGCACGGTTGCGCGAGGCAAGCTAGAAACGCAGCGCCACTTCTCGGTGATCCAGCACCATATGGGCTGAGCGATCCGCCATCGTGAGAAACATCGCATCGCCGCGATCAGTTTGGCCGACAACCATGGCAGCGGTGACGCCCATCATCATGCCCGCAAAAGAGGCGAGGCGATACGCATCCCATTGGTCTGCCAAATCCGCCTCAGGCACACCATATTGGCTCAAGGCCTTTTGATAGCGCATCAAGAGGGTGCGTTCCTCCGCCTTGCGGGTTTGAGGGTCCATCGCAGTGCCGAGATAATAAGCTATGTCGCCCGCGCCTTCGCCCACGCCGACGGTTTGCCAATCAACGATTACAATCGGCTTTTGCGTGTCTGACGCATCGAACAACATGTTATCGGGCCGGAAATCATTATGGGTGAGGCAACGCGGCCCCGCACGCCTTTCCGTCCAACGCTTGATATTTCCAAGATAGGCGTCACCGACCTTGCGCATTTCGGGGGTCACCCGATCGCCATAGCGATCACAAAAAGCGGGCCAGAACAGCGTGTAGAGCGCTTCGCCATCGAGGGGCGGCGGCACCGCTTTTGTGCCATTCAGCCAATCGAGCGTGTCGAGCATGGGGTCGCCCCACCAAGCGGCATGGATCGAGGCGGCGGCATCCATTGCCCATTCTGCCTCGGCACGCGTTGGTACGGCCAATTGATTGCCCTGCACATGGTGAGGCAAGTCATGCATCACCAGCGTGAAATCATGGCTGTCCTCGTCGAACGCGATATAGAGATGTTCTGGCACCGCCATCGGCCGTTTGCCGGCAAAGAGCTGATAAAAGCGGCTCTCGCGGATATAGGTCATATGGGTTTTGCCGGTAGCGCGGCTTAAGGGATCATTAGAGGGCAGCTTGGCGACCAGTGTTGGCGGCGCATCCGGACCAGCCGCGGCATAATCGAGTGTCAGGCGATACGTCGCGCCGACTTGCCCGGTGCCAATGGGGGAAGCGGAAAGGCGCGCCACTCGTGCTTCAATGCCGTTACGGGCAAGGCATGCCGTCACCCATTCTGCGGTCAAATCACCAAGGGTAAGAACCGGGTCAGTCATCGAACAGGCTCTTCAAGCCCAGCGGTTCATAAGCCCCCAATATCAGCTGCTCGAGAATGCCCGCCCCCTTTTGCGTCTGCCCGTCAATCGTCAGGCTGACGCGGGAGATCGCCTGAATGTGGAGATGATCGGGGCGGGCAGGGGTTATGGCGGTCAGATCAATGTCTTCCCGCGCGACTTCAAGCGGACCTTTCCACCCGCCATGCGTCCATTCGGGATGGCCATAGCCTATGCCGCGCATCAGGAAAGGCGTGCCGGGGGTAAAGCACGCCTCGAGGGGTCGGCCATCGGGAAGCGTAGCCTTCAACATGGCATCTGCTGCATGCCGCCGGCCGAGCTGGAGCGTCACTTCCATATGGCAATCTTCGCTTTCGAGCATCTCATCAGGATTGGCGCCATCCGGAACCCACACGGCGCGCGTATTCCAAGGCCGGCCATGAGCGTCGGCATTGACGTGGAAATAGAGGCTGCCGTCGTCAAAATTGACCGGGCTCCAAAGCCAGAAGAATTGCGGGACCATTTGGGGCACCGTTGGCTGCGGATCACTCGCGCCAATGGGGCGGATCCCCCAGCTACGGTCGCGCGTACCGACCGCGCCGCTGATATCAGATCGCACGCCATCCACTTCGATCCAGCCCTGCCAGTGCCCGTTCTGGGTAAGGCGGGTATAATCCATGAAGGTGCGTGGCCCGATGCGACGGATGAAGCGCGGTTCCTCCAAGGGGAAGGCGCGGCCCGTAAAGGTCAAATCTGCTGAAATGCCATCCTGATTGTCAACGATGACGCGAAGAGACTTGAGCGGTTCGAGTATCTCGATGCGGATCGGGCCGACATTCAGGTCCATCCGCTCCATGCCCAAGAGGCGGGACGCATGGATGCAATGCTGGGTCTCGCCTCGAATGCAGGAAAAATGTGCGTCGGCGACGTTCAGATGTGGGTAGACGCCAAAGGCAATCGCAAAGAAATCGCTGCCATCCGCCTTATAGCCATTGAAGAAATAGCGGTCGTAAAAATTCCGATCCGTGCCTGAATAGGCAATGGGTTCTGGCGTCTGGTGGATCGGATAATCATCGCCCTTGGTTAGCATCAGCCTTCAACCTCTTTTTTGATCTCGTCCGTATGTTCGCCCAGCCGCGGCGCAAAGCCGATGGCACGCTCAGGGTCCGCCGAATAGCGAACGGGCGGGCGCATTTGGCGGATTGGCCCTTCGCTTGGATGCTCAGCCATCTTGAAAAAGCCGGTTGCCTTCAGATGCGGGTTTTCAAACACGTCTTCCAAATCAGCGACTGGCATCACCGGAAAATCATGCTCGGTGAGAAGGGAAATCCATTCCGCAGAGGTGCGCGCCGGCGTTAATTCTCCGATCCGCGCATAAACGCCCGTCATATTCTGGAAGCGGCCCTTGGGCGTGTCGAATGGGGAAGCCTGCAAGAATTCCGGATCGCCGAGGAGGTCAAACAGGCTGATGATCTTCGCATCGGTATAGGGCACGATGACGATATGCCCGTCTTTGGTCGGGAAAGGCTGCCTGGCGGGATCAAGCTGGCGTGGATAGCCGATGGGGCCCAGTGGCGGCTCAAACACCGCGTCTTGCAAATGCTCGGTCAGCATGAAGTTGGCAAAGCAATCGAGCATCGGCACCTCGACATGCTGGCCCTCTCCGGTTCGCAATTTATGGACGAGCGCGACGAGCAAAGCTTGCGCGCCATAAGTGCCGGAAACCTTATCCGCGATCAGGGAAGGAAGGTAACGTGGTGCCGGATTGCCATCGACGCGGGAGAGGAGGGAGGTCGTGCCTGTCGCGGCCTGAATGACATCATCATAAGCCGGCCAGTCTTTCCACGGCCCATCCTGCGAGAAGCCTGTGAAATGGGCGTAGATAATGTCCGGCTTGATCGCCTTCACATCGTCATAACCAAAGCCGAGCTTGGTGATCGCGCGGGCGCGGATGTTGTGGACGAAAACATCTGCCGTTTCGATCAGCTTGCGAAGAACGGCTGCATCTTCCGGCTTTTTGAGGTCGAGCACCGCTGACTTTTTGCCGCGGTTCACCGTCAGATGCGTGCCGCCCATATAAGGGGTGTTCTTGAATTGCCCCATATAGCGCGGTGTGTCCCCCGCCGGGCTTTCGATCTTAATGACCTCTGCCCCCAGATCAGCAAGCATCTGCGTCGCATAAGGCCCAAAGATTACTGTCGATAGATCGACGATGCGGATGCCTTCGAGCATTTTCATGTGTGCCACGCTTCCGCCTTGTCTTCTCTCGGCATTTCCGCTCCTGCTTCGCTTTTCATTCCGGGGGCACCCCCGTTGGTTGGGGGTTGAACTTCACGCCCGTTGACGTGCACGTCAAGGGCAAAGCAGCACGATTCGTTTAGGAGACAGTGAAATGAAGGCCATCCAAATTCAGGCACCCGCCTCGCTCGACAATTTGAAGTTGGTCGATCTGCCGGACGCGGCTGCACCGGGCGCGGGTGAGATTACCGTTCGCATCCGTGCGAGCTCCCTCAACTACCATGATTTTGCCGTGGTGACGGGAATGTTGCCAAGCGCCGCTGGCCGTATTCCAATGTCCGATGGCGCGGGTGAAGTCGTTGCGGTTGGGGCAGGGGTCACGGACTATGCCGTCGGCGATAGCGCAGTTTCCACCTTCTTTCCCGACTGGCTTAACGGCGATGCAGAAACCACAGCCTTCACTCGCGTGCCGGGGGACGGCATTGATGGCTATGCCCGGGAACTGGTGACTGCCCCCACCACTTGGTTCACCCGCACACCAACAGGCTATTCGCATGCCGAGGCCGCAACGATCACCTGCGCCGGCGTAACCGCATGGCGTGCCTTGGTCGTCGATGGCCAGATTAAAGCCGGGGCGACGGTGCTGGTACAGGGCACAGGCGGCGTTTCCGTTTATGCGCTTCAACTCGCCAAGGCGATGGGCGCGACGGTGATCGCAACATCCTCCTCCGATGAAAAGCTTGCTCGGATGAAGGCGCTGGGGGCGGATCATCTGATCAATTATAAATCGACGCCGGATTGGGGCGCGAAGACGCTGGAAATTACGGGCGGTCGCGGCGTAGACCATGTCGTTGAAGTGGGCGGTTCGGGGACGCTCGACCAATCGATTGTTGCGACCCGCAATGGTGGCCATATCGCGATGATCGGCGTCCTCTCAGGCTTTGGCGGTCCGGTGAGCACGGCAGCGCTGATGGCTAAGCAGATCCGCCTCATCGGCCTTACGGTCGGCAGTCGCCAGCACCAGTTGGACCTGATTACCGCACTAGAAGCGACGGGCATCAAGCCCATCCTCGATAAGCACTTCCCGCTGGCCGATTTGGGCAATGCCTTCCGCCATCAGGCCGCCAATGCGCATTTTGGGAAGATTATCGTCGACATCTAAGGCGCAGATAGAACGACGCGGGGTTACAGTTTAACCCCGCGTCGGCCTAAGAATCCTACCGGCACTCCTGCCAGCGGTGCGCGGATCGCGTTATTTGACGCCAATCATATCGGGTTTGCCGTCCGGATCATTTATGACGCTCCCCCCGTTGGAAACGGATCCCAACAGCAGCAGCCCGGCCAAATGCGGTGCAGCCATGGATGTCCCACTGATGGTGTTATAGCCGCCGCCAATCCAAGTCGATTTGATGGCTACACCCGGTTCGGCTACGTCTACCGGCGGATTGCCGAAGTTTGAAAAGCTCGCAAAAACATCCCCCACGCCAAAGGCGGAGACCGTAAAGACATTAGGCGCGTTCACCCGGGCAGGCGAATAGTTTCCAGCAAATGCGCCATTGTTCCCAGCGGCGATGGCAAAGCGGATACCCTTAGCCGCAGCGTTGGTGACGGCCGTATCCAGCGTCGCGCTAACACCGCCGCCGAGGCTCATATTCGCCACATCATTTGCGCGCCCGTTCCTTGCGACATAATCCACGCCCGCGATCACGCCCGAGATAGACCCGCTGCCTTGCGCGTCGAGAACCCGCACAGCGACTAAGGGGGCGCCAGGTGCAACGCCAACTACCCCGATTGTGTTATTGCGCGCCGCAATCGTACCCGCAACGTGCGTGCCATGCCCATTTTGGTCCGCATAGGATGTTCTGCTGACGAAGCTGACGCTTCGGGTTGTATCCACACTTAGATCGGGGTGTTTCGGATCAATGCCGGTGTCAATCACCCATGCGGTGGCAAAGGGGCCACTTGCACTGCCTCCGCCAACGCGCGCTATGCCCCAAGGCATTTCCTGCGCCGGTTGGCTAATCGTGCTGCCCCCCGTGGGCTTTCCGGCCATGCGGATGGGTATCAACGTCGCCACCTGGTCCTGCTCGCAATAATCAATCTTCGGATTGAGCGTTTTTAGCCGTTCGACTGCATTGGCAGGAAGCCGTGCCGAAAAGCCCTTGATGGCGGTTGTGTACACATAGTTGACAGTTCCACCGACGCCTTTTGTCGCGGCGATAGCCGCCGCCTCTTCCGAGCCTCGGCCAACAGAACCAGCCTTGAAGACGCAAATATATTGATCAGGGATTTTGTCGCCGGCCATCTGCGCTTGAGCAACGGTGGAAATGGATAACGTGCCCAACAGAACGGAGAGGATCTGCAAACGTCTGATCATCAGTTAAACCTTTTATAAAGATGAAATAATGCCGATAGTTAATAGATGTAAACGATGCAAAATCAATTGCCGATTGCGTCGGCAAATCGGCGGTCATAGCTATTGGGGCAATAGTTGAGCGTCGCTTGGCACCGTCTCAGCAGAGCGCCGATGACGAACAATTTTGGGCGTGATCACGATATAAAGTTCGGTCTTGCTGCGCGTTGAGCGTTGCTGCTTGAACAAGTTGCCGAGCAGGGGGATGCTCGCCAAGCCGGGCACTTTAGACTTTCGCGTAATAACATTTTCTTGGGTTAGGCCGCCGATCACAAAGGTCTCGCCATCCCGCACTGAGGCCGAGGTTTCTGCCTCGCGCTGGCTGATCGTCGGGTATCCTTGGGAATAGCCGGTAACGGATGACACCACGCCATAGATCTGCGACGTGACAAAACCATCCACGCTCACCCGAGGCGCGATTTGAAGCGTAACGCCAACATTCACATATTGAACCTGCTGGGAAACACCGTTGACGCCCGAAAGCGTGATGGACGTCAGGATGGGAAGGGCATCCCCCGTGATGATCTTTGCTGTCGACCCGCTTTGAGCGGCGATCCGCGGCCTCGAGAGGATACGGCCTTCCCCTTTTTCGACCTGTGCGTAAATGGCGGCTTGAAGAACGCCCGAGGGCAGAACATCGTTCGGATTGATGTTGAAGGGCAAATAGGCGCCTGTTTCAATCTTCCCAACCGCGAGTTGCCCGGAACCGTTGTTTAGGTCGATCCCAAGATTTTTGGCACCGCTTTCTGTCAGCTCAACAAATTGGGTTTCGAGAAGGACGCTGTCGACCGGCACGTCAATCAAGGCGATTTGCTGGCGGACTTCCTCAATGCGCTCGGGCGTGCCGGTGACCCAAATGGCGTTCAAGCGGCGGTCAACGGCAAGGCCATTGGCAAAAGATTGGCCTAAGGATGGCGTCGCACGTTGGTCCTGTGACGGCATCTGCAACAAGCTGGGCTGGTTTGATGATCCCAGCGAGCCAAAGCCAGGTTCCCGACGGATGAAGATGTTATTGGGCTCAATACTCGTTCCTTCCGACAGCAAGCCGATAACTTCGCTTACGTCAGCGTAACGCAGAAAAATCATTTCATAGCGATCTCCCGGCTTCATCCCGCTGGGCTGCGCCAAATTGCTCGCTTTGACGACTTCATCTTTTGCGGATCCCAATGGACGGCTTCCAGCGACTTCATCCGGGCTCAGCTTCTTGACGCTAATGAGCACTGTATTGGCCTCGGCTGGCTCGAGGGCGAGTTCTGCCGGCGCTGACGTTGAAAAGCGCAAGGCCAAGTCTGGCCTGTTCTGCTCAAAATCGATCGCTCTTACAAAGCCCTTAAACTTCGAAGAGGCCGGTATTTGAGGTGATCGAAAGGTACTTTTTATCCGGATGGTGATCGCCGCAGGATCACTCCGCGCCGTTTCAATACGGGGCGCCTGAGGGGAGAAACGCATCAGGAAGCGCGTTTGCCCGGAATCTTCGGAGACGAGCTTTATTTCCTCCACGACAGACGGGGCCTGTGCACCAGCTGGCGTGGTGAACGGAATGAGGATCATCAGTCCCACTAATGTCGAAATTAGTCGCCATCCAGACACGGTTATGCGCGCCCCCTTACTGGTCCAGGCAGCGGTCTTTAGGGTAAATATTAGGAATAATGCAAACAGCAAAATAGCGCCTTTTTCCGGACTTGGGCGCGTCACGCTGCCCGTCGCGCGTTTGGGGGGAGGTAAAGCCAGGCATCAGGACATTGACAGGGAAACCACATTCTAATAATTCCATAAATATAGAAATATGGGAATAACTCGATGTACTCCTCCGATGTCATCAAAGCCCTTAGCGCTTTGGCGCAAGAGCACCGGCTTGCAGCCTACCGATTGCTTGTTCAAGCCGGCCCAGAGGGGCTGTCTGCGGGCCGTCTCTCTGAAGCGGTCGGCGTGCCGGCATCCTCGATGAGTTTTCACCTTGCACAGCTTAGCCACGCAGCTTTGGTTCGGCAGCGCCGACAAAGTCGCTCAATCATCTATGTCGCCGACTTTGACGTGATGAATGAGGTCATGAACTATTTAACAGAAAATTGCTGCGGTGGGGCGGCTTGTGCGCCTGCGGCCGTTTCTTTGAACGTTTGCCCGCCACAGTTCTCGGTTGAGAAAGATGTTGCATGAGCGCGACCCTTTTTCGGATTTTGGTTTTGTGCACCGGCAATTCCGCTAGATCGATCTTGGGAGAAGCGATCCTCGGGCAATTGGGAGCAGGGCGGATCATTGCGTATAGCGCTGGGAGCCGACCGAAAGGCGTGCCTCATCCTGGAGCGCTTCGGTTGCTGACGGCGAAGGGCATTGATACGGCACCGTTTCGATCCAAGAGTTGGGATGAGTTTACCGGCGCAAATGCCCCGAAAATTGACCTTGCAATTACCGTATGTGGCAATGCCGCAGGGGAGGCGTGCCCGCTATTCCTGGGCGCGCCACTCAAGGCCCATTGGGGGCTTCCCGACCCGGCAGATGTGACGGGCGATATGGCAGCTGTCGACGCTGCTTTTGACCAGACTTGGCAGTGGCTCGAAATGCGGGTGCGCGCGCTATTGGCGCTGCCCTTTGAAACTATGGATCGCACGGAATTAGCGGCAGAGTTGGCACGTATCGGGCAAATGGAAGGTGCAGTTTAATGGCTACAAGGGTGATCGACACACCAAAAGGCCGGTTGTCTTTTCTGGACCGATATCTGACTTCATGGATTTTTGCAGCGATGGCTGCCGGTATCGGCATTGGGTCATTCGCGCCCGATGTGCCCAAAGCTATCAATGCCATGTCGGTAGGATCAACCAGCATTCCGATCGCCATTGGTCTTATCCTGATGATGTTCCCGCCGCTCGCCAAAGTCCGCTATGAAGAGCTTGGACAGGTTTTTCGCGACGGCAAAATTCTCGTGCTTTCGTTTGGGCTCTGCTGGATTATCGCGCCTGCGCTGATGTTTACGCTGGGCGCCCTGCTTTTGGGCGACAAGCCTGACTATATGACAGGCCTGATCTTGATTGGGATTGCGCCTTGCATCGCGATGGTTCTTGTTTGGAACCAATTGGCTAAGGGGAGCGCCGAATATGTAACGGGGCTCGTTGCCTTCAATTCCCTCTTTCAAATCTTTTTCTACGTTCCCTATGCTTGGTTCTATCTCACGGTCCTGCCGCCGCTTGTTGGGCTGGAAGCTCAAGTCATCAACATTGATTTTGGTACGGTTGCAAAGGCCGTCTTGACATATCTGGGCATTCCTTTCCTGGCCGGGTTTCTCGTCAGGAGAAGCCTGATCAAGTCGCGTGGCGCGATCTGGTATGAGACGCGCTTCCTTCCCGCCATCAGCCCGATCACCTTGATGGCCTTGCTTTTCACAATTGTGGCGATGTTCAGTTTAAAGGGTGGGGAGATTCTTGCCTTGCCGCTAGATGCGGTGCGCATTGCCGTGCCGCTGATCATCTTTTTTGTCGGGATGTTTGTCCTCGCGTTCGCGCTTGGTCGGGCCATTGGGGCAGATTATGCCCGAACAACGGCAGTTTCCTTCACCGCGGCATCGAACAATTTTGAGCTGGCGATTGCAGTTTCCATTGCAGCTTTCGGGCTCGCATCACCCGTCGCTTTCGCAGCGGTGATCGGCCCCTTGGTTGAAGTGCCGGTTCTCATTGCGCTGGTAAACTTGGCGCTTTGGTTTGAGAAGCGTTGGTTCTGAACCGAAGCGAGTGTCATAGGCCCGGCGCGCCAATAATATTTGGGTCAACGGTGGCGGGACTCCAGCCAAACACTCGAGCGTTGGCGTTGTTCGACTAAGGCGTTGTGATCTAAGCAGGGTGGACGAGGGGAACTATTATAGGTCAGGGAGCCGTTGAGCAGAAAAAACCAATATTTTAATGAAGATATTGGCGGACAGGGTGGGATTCGAACCCACGGTGGGCTTGCACCCACGCTGGTTTTCAAGACCAGAGCCTTAAACCACTCGGCCACCTGTCCGCTTCGGGGACGCCTTAGCCGCGGGGCGGCCTGCCGTGCAAGTGCCGCGACGGGCAGGGTTGCATTAGATCGTTAATCTGCCAGTTTCACCACCATGTGGGAAAAATCGATCAAGCGGATATTTGGGGGCGTGGCGTTGGTCGCGTTACTCGGCATCCCAAGCGCCAGTTTTACGCCACATTCCCTATTTGCCCAAGATCTTAGCGAAAGCCCTGCTGGCTTTGACGCGTATCGCGCCCAGCTTCGGGCCGCTGGTGTGGCGGCGGGCATAAAGGCCGAGACATTGGATGCGGTGATCCCAAACCTCAAATTTCTGCCACGGGTCGTCGCGCATGATCGCAGCCAACCTGGCAGCAGCGCTTCTGGTTCAATCCCTGCTTTTGCGCCGTATCGTGCCCGCCATGTAGATGCTGCGCGCATCGACCGGGGAAGGGCGCACTATGCGCGGTTGCGGCCTTTGCTTGAACGCGTGGAGAAGGAAACGGGCGTGCCCGAGGCCATGATGATGGCCATTTACGGCCATGAAACAAATTATGGTGCGTATACAGGGAGCTTCGATCTTGCCAATGCCCTAGCCAGCTTGGCCTATGATGGGCGGCGGCGCGCCTTGTTCACGCAGGAATTTGTGGCGCTGCTCAAGCTGATGGACCAAGGTATTCCTCGATCGCGCTTAAAGGGCAGCTGGGCCGGTGCGACGGGCTATCCCCAGTTTTTGCCCTCGGTATATCTGCGCGTGGCCCGCGACGGCGATGGCGATAATGTTGCGGACATTTGGCGGAGCGAGGCAGATGCCTTGGCGTCCATCGCCAATTATTTTCGAAATGCCGGCTGGCGCGCTGGCGTGCCTTGGGGCGTTTCAGCAAAAATTCCTGCTGGATTTCAGGAACGGCAGATGGCGACCCGGCTTGCCCCGCCGCGTTGCCCCCGGGTACATGGTCGGCATAGTCAATGGAAAACAGTCGCCGAATGGCGCGCGCTTGGGGTGGTGCCCTCAAGCTCGATTTTGCGCGATACAGAACTGGTTAGCCTTTTTCAGCCTGATGGCCCGAAAAGCCCGGCATGGCTGTTAACCGGAAATTACCGAGTTATCCTCGATTATAACTGCTCGAACTTTTACGCGCTTTCCGTGGGGTTGTTGGCCGATGCAGTTGAGGTTGGAGTGGATCAAGGCGCGAATGCCGCAACAAGTGGCAGCGATGTGCCTGATGGGCTTGGCGCTGAGCGGATGCGCGCTTTTTAATCGAGAGGAGGGTGGCATGTCGGCCACGGGGCCCTCGGGCCGAACCGCCATCGCGCTTCCAGACGAACACCAAACGGCGCCAGCGGTTGGTGAGGATATCCTGTCGGCACAAGCGATTGCTGATTTTGATGAAGTCTCTTGGGCGCGCTGGCCCAGCCAAAATTTGCCCGAGGGGCTTGGGCAGGCCGCGATCTGGATTGCGCACCCTAAGCTTCCGCTTCCCGCTTATGTTGAATTGACCCGGATCGACACTGGTCGAACGATCGTCGCACGCGTGGCGATCCGCCCCTCTGGCGGTCCAGAGGCGGTTGTGGAGTTATCATCGGGCGCTGCGCAGCTCTTGCAGCTGCCCAAGGAAGGTGCGGCGCCGCTTCGGGTTCGCCGGATGACGCCAGCGGTGCAGGAGCGAACAGCCTTGCGCCTTGGTCAGCCGGCGGCAGCGCGGCTCGATACGCCAGAAAGCTTGCTCGTTGTTCTGCGCCGTCAAGCAGCGAAGCTTCCTCTACCGGCGCTCCCTGCTAATTCTCCACAGAAAATTGCTGCCCCGTCACCGGGCCTAACTCCCCTGCCTAAGCGGGAAGAAGCGCCAGTCCAAGCGCCATACATCGTGCCCAAACCAGCGACCCAATCGACCTTAGAAGGCAGTTGGTATGTCCAGATTGCCGCGCTCTCCCGGGCGGATCGGGCGGCAGAGCTTGCCCGTCTTTTCGACGCAAAGATCGTTCAATTTGGATCGGTTTATCGTGTCCGCTTAGGGCCTTATCCAACCTTGCCAGCGGCCCGTGCGGCGCTTGGCCCCCTTCAGTCAAAAGGCTATCCCGACGCACGTCTCACCCGTTGAGTCGTCACATCAGGAAGCTTTCATGAAATCTGCATTCTACGCCGTCTCCTTGATGTCGGTGGCGGCGGTCCCGGTCTTGGCTGCAGCGCCTCCGTTTGAGACAAGCGCGCCGGTTGCGTATCTGGTTGACCTCTCGTCGGGCGCGGTGCTCTATGCCAAGGACGCGGATCGCAAAATGCCTCCCGCCTCGATGGCCAAGATGATGACGACACATATCGTGTTCGATATGATCAAAAAGGGCGAGTTGAAGCTCGACCAGAAATTCACGGTTCGGCCCGAGACGTGGCAGAAATGGCACGGCCCGGCAGCTGGATCGACCATGTTTCTTTCGCCTGGCGAACAGGTCAGCGTGGAAAATCTGCTGCACGGCGTCGTCACGCTTTCGGGTAACGATGCTT
>JACCDJ011178863.1_pt1 | contig 17260 bp, 19 predicted proteins | sample 7444481 | NCBI WGS metagenome assembly JACCDJ01 (sample SAMN15323435, study PRJNA562643) | freshwater metagenome | isolation source: river surface water | place: USA:Blue River Watershed | collected 2017-08-15 | reverse complement strand
TTGTGTCTCAAAAAACCACCTATGAATTGGTAGGAGAAGCAAAATTGGTACCGGGAAACTATGGGGACTTAGTTAAGGAAAAGGATGCAGTGACTACCGCTATGCTTTTGCAAAAGGTAGAATCCTCTGGGACTTTTACGGGAAAAGTTTCTGGACAAATTAAGGAAGTGTGCACCAAAAAAGGCTGTTGGTTTGCCATGGAACTGCCCAATGGGTCAAGCATGCGTGTTACCTTTAAAGACTATGGATTTTTTATACCCACCAACTCTCAAGGATTTCCGATTACAATTGAAGGGATTGCAACCTTAACCGAAACCGATGTGGAAACCTTACGACATTTCGCAGAAGATCAGGGAAAATCCAAGGAAGCCATAGAAGCGATTGTAGCACCTAAAAAAGAGATCACTTTTGAAGCTACAGGTGCCTTAATTAAAGCTAAATCCTGATGCCTTTGGCTCTAGATAACTTACGAGTAGGTCGAATTTACCGATTGGTCAATCAGGGTGAGGTGCGTAAAATTGAGGTGATGGACTGGATATCAGGAGAAAATTTTCGAATTAAAGATTTAGATACCCTGGAATATTATACCCTGCATGAGTTGCTGCAATGGGGTAAAGGGAAGGATTACGATTTGGAGGAATTACGCTAAAGAGCGTACTTATTTTTTTTGATTTTTTTAATTAAAAATAAGTTCCTAGAACCTGCTGCGTAACAAAGGTCACAGCAAGAGTCCTCTTGGGGAGCTAGATTTACATACTTAATTTCTCAATTATGGCAAAAAGTTTAGCTGCAGCCATTGCACAGGCCAAGTGTCCAAAATGCAGAGAAGGAAATATGTTTCCAGTCTCTCCTTTTAGTTACCGAAAACTAGCAGTCATCCATTCGCGATGTGAAGTTTGTGATGCCAGTTTGGTTCCAGAGCCTGGATTCTACGATGGTGCAATGTATATTAGCTATGCCTTCTCGGTAGCCTTAATGATTACCTCTTTGGTTGCGATAAATGTATTGATTGCAGAACCCAAACTTTGGATGTATTTGACTACAGTAGTGGTGCTCACAATTTTTTTGATGCCTGCTATGCTTCGTTATTCCAAGACATTGTATCAGTATGGTGTAGGGAAATTGAAGTATAGGGGATTTTGAGTTTTTAAATTAGAATTCTTTTCTTGGGTCTAATTTTTTTGTATCTTATTACTTTGGAAAAACTGGATGAAGAAATTTTTGAAGAAAATACTGATTTATGGAATGGGTTATTTTTACCTATTTGCAGGAATCAACCATTTTGTGACTCCTGATTTTTACCTTCCGCTCATTCCTCCCTTTTTTTCAAAACCAGAGCTAATCAATATCCTATCAGGCATTGCTGAGGTGTTATTGGGTTTAGGTGTTTTGTATTTTCCTACCCGAAGGCGTGCTGCTTGGGGTATATTTGGTTTATTGATTTGTTTTATTCCATCCCATGTGTATTTCATTCAATTGGGCTCTTGTATTGAAGGAGGACTTTGTGTTCCGGAATGGATGGGTTGGCTTCGCCTTTTATTTTTCCATCCCGTCCTTCTTTATTGGGCGTTTTGGGTAAGTAAAAACAACAGTTTTGAGAATTGATTTCTACTAAATTAAAAGTGATTTTTTACTATTCGTAATTCATTCATTTCCTTCCATTTAGTGATTTTTTTTATCAAATAAGGCTTGTTTTGAATTACTTTTAAATGTTTAGTTACTAATACTAACAAAAATGATTGAAAAGCAAACTTTTACCAATAACTTTCGTTATGTCTTGAGATTGGATAAAATAAATGGAATCGATTTTAAAGAAAATACGTGTTGAGGTAAACAGCAAGCTGTTTCTAAAGGATCCATTTAGTTCTGAATTGGGAGTTCTGATCGTTAAGGAAGGATCTCATTTAATTCAGGAATTGGGCATGGAGCATTTCACTTTCAAAAAATTGGGAGGGAAAATAGGAAGTACCGAGGCTGCAATTTATCGGTACTTTGAAAATAAGCACAAGTTGCTGTTGTATCTCAGTTCTTGGTATTGGGCTTGGTTGGAACACAACTTAGTTTTTCTTACTGCCAACCAAGTGGACCCTGAAGAACGATTGTCGGTTGCAATTCGCTTGCTAGTGGAAGGTCCTATTTACAAGGAAAATGATTTTCTAGACCCAGAAATTTTAAGAAGTATAGTCATTAATGAATCCATCAAAGGATTTCTGACCAAGGAGGTAGACCTAGAACATGAGTCTGGAATTTTTTCTCAGGTATACAAGTTTGGCGACCGAATTTCTTCCATTATCACAGAGTTGAATCCCGATTATTTGTATCCCAAAACGCTAGTATCCACCATTCTTGAGTCTAGCTTATTGCAGACCTTCAATTCCCAGCATTTACCTGGAATGCTTGATTCTGGTCCCGAAAGCAAGGACCGGTATCAATTCTTTCATCAACTCGTGACCAAAGCCATTTACTGATGCAGAGCGAACAAGAATTATCACCGATCAAACGATTTTTCACTATCCTAAAAGAAGAGAAGAATCAAGTTTATGCCATTTACTTCTATGCTGTATTGAATGGGTTGATTACACTTTCCTTGCCTTTGGGAATACAGGCCATCCTCAACTTTATTCTTGGAGGTAGGATTACGACTTCCTGGATTATTTTAGTTGTTATTGTGGCTGTTGGGGTCATTTTTGGAGGCTTTCTTCAAATCTCTCAACTTCAAATTATGGAGAAATTCCAACAACGAATTTTCTCCAAATCTGGTCTTTCTATAGCTTACCGATTGCCACGAATTAAAACAGAGATCCTCCATGGTAAATATGCGCCGGAAATTGTCAACCGTTTTTTTGATACGGTGAGCTTGCAAAAAGGGATGGCGAAAATTTTGATTGATTTCTCTGCTGCACTTCTTCAAGTGATCTTCGGGCTCTTACTGCTTTCCTTTTATCATCCTGCTTTTATCGTTTTTGGCTTAGGTTTATTTGGGATTTTGGCATTGATCTTTTACTACACTGCTCCCAAAGGAATGGAAACAGCTGTGAAAGAATCGTCTTACAAATACCAAACTGCCTACTGGCTGGAAGAAGTGGGGAGGACCTTGAACTCATTTAAGCTCGTAGGAACAACCCACCTGCCCATCTTGAGAGCAGATAAACTGATTCAAAAATACATTCAGTTTAGAACCCAACACTTTAATGTATTGATTTTTCAATACAAGGTGATGATTGGATTTAAGGTACTAATTGTAACCAGCTTATTGCTGGCTGGCAGCTTGCTCTTAATCAATGATCAAATTTCCATTGGGCAATTTGTGGCTGCTGAGGTGATTATTGTTTTGGTGGTTAATTCGGTGGAGAAACTTATTCTATCCTTAGAAACGGTTTACGACACCTTAGTTTCCATCGACAAGTTAGGTCAAATCATGGATTTGGATTTGGAACACCATGAGCCTCATGAAAAAGTGGTGGACCCTACTTCAGAAGGCATCAAGTTTAGCATGGAGGATGTGGTTTTTCAACCTGCGGATGCACAACAGCCGCTATTATCTGGAGTGACTTTTACCATTGCACAGGGTAAGAAAGTGGTGGTTACTGGAAAGAGTGGAAGCGGAAAAAGTGCCATGATGGCTTTATTTTCTGGCCTTTACGAAGAATATCAAGGAAAAGTCCTCGTCAATGATTTGTCTTTGGAATACATCAACTTGGAAAAATTCCGTGGAATGGTTGGTGATTTTCTTGAACTGCAACAGATCTTTCATGGTACGATCCTCGAAAATATCTGCATGGGTAGAGACTATACCCAAGCCCAATTGGATTCCCTCATTGAGCTTGTTGGGTTGAAAGACTTTGTCTATCAGGCACCTATGGGATTGGAAACGGTTCTTCAACCAGAAGGCAAGGGATTGTCTAAAACCATTGCGCATCAGATTTTGCTTGCAAGGGGTTTTGTGGGGCAACCGAAGGCATTGATCATGGAGAATATTCTAAACTATGTGGATTCTTCAGTAAAAGCCAAGGTAATCGACTATGTGATGAAAGGGCCTTGGACCTTGATTATGATATCGGATGAACCAAAGGTGCAGCAGTTGGCAGACGAAGTGATTGTCATGGATCAAGGAAAGCTTGCTTTTCAAGGAAAATTTGAGGACTACCTTAATTTCAAAAACTAATTGGCTATGTTGAATATTTCAAAAAATACCATCAAGGACTCAAGTCCTTTTATTGGTGCCAAAAGCTTAGAAATCACCCTCCCAAAGAAGGAGAGCCGGAAGCGATTGAAAATTTTAATATGGGTGATTGTTGTTTTTTTTCTGATGCTATTCTTACCATGGACTCAGAATATTCGTTCCAAGGGCATGGTGACGGCGCTACGACCTGACCAACGACCACAAACGATTCATTCGATCATTGCAGGCAGAATTGAGAAATGGTATGTGGCTGAAGGCGATTATGTGGCAGCAGGGGATACTATCTTGCGAATTTCAGAAGTCAAAGACGAGTATTTTGATTCGTTGTTGCTCCCGCGGACGAAGCAGCAAGTGGATGCTAAAACTCTAGCTGCGCAGTCCTATGGGGAGAAAGTAGGAGCTCTTGAAAACCAAATTTCTGCCCTAGAGCAGAACAATATTCTCAAGTTGCAACAAGCACGAAACAATTTAAAAAATGCTGAATTAAAAGTGCAATCCGACAGCATGGAATTGGTACAGGCAAAAGTCAATTACGATATTGGAAAGTACCAATTGGATCGTGCGGAGCAACTTTTAAAAGAAGGGTTGATTTCTGTAACAACCTTGGAAGGAAGAAGGCTTAAATTTCAGGAGGTACAAGCCAAGTTAATTGCCTCTGAAAACAAATTCCTGAGTAGTAAAAATGAATTTATCACCTCTCGAATCGACTTAAGTGCGATAGACAACGAGTTTAAAGACAAGGTTGCAAAAGCCAATTCTGAAAAATTCACGGCTTTATCCTCTCAATTTGACGCAGAAGCGACCGTGACCAAACTTGAAAATCAGTATTCCAATTATTAGCAGCGGGCACAATATCGGTATATTCTGGCACCCCAAAATGGATATATCGCCAAAGCGATCCAGGTTGGTATCGGTGAAACCATTAAAGAAGGGGCTGAAATAGTAAATATTGTGCCTGCAGATGCTGAATTGGCCGTTGAAATGTATGTGCAGCCAGTAGATTTGCCTTTGGTTCAACCTGGCGATAAGGTTCGATTTATTTTTGATGGTTGGCCAGCAATCGTCTTCTCTGGATGGCCTCAGCTTTCCAATGGAACCTTTGGAGGGGTGGTGATTGCAATTGACCAGTTTGCAGGCCCAACAAATCAATACCGAGTATTGGTAACTGAAGATCCAGAAGAAGAAAAATGGCCTGATCTATTGCGTATGGGTTCGGGTGCTGAAGGAATCGCTTTGTTTAATGATGTGCCCGTTTGGTACGAAATCTGGCGACAGCTCAATGGCTTCCCTGCTGATTACTATTCTCAAGAAGAAAAAGATAAAACTGCTTCAGCTAATAAATGAAAAAAGTAGCATTATTCTTCCTTTGGCTGCTGTATTCAGTCCCACTTTTGGCGCAAGAAATCCAAAAGTTAAGTTTTGAAGATTACATGCAATGGGTTCAAGACTACCATCCCATCTCCATCCAAGCAGACCTAAATTTACGCTTGGGTCAAATGGAGGTAAGAAAGGCTCGTGGGGGATTTGATCCCATGTTGTATGGCAATATGGATAAAAAGGAATTTAATCAATCCACTTACTTCGAAAAGCGAGAGGCAGGTGTACTCGTGCCTACTTGGATGGGGGTGGAGTTGATGGGTAATTTCGAACAGAACTCAGGTGCTTTTCTTAACTCGGAAAGTAGTGTACCAACCAATGGGCTGATTTCGGCAGGTGCTGCAGTAAATTTGGGACAAGGATTGCTTTTAGATAATAGGAGAGCTACGCTTCAGAAGGCGCAACTCTATGCCCAAGCTACAGAAGTGGAGAGACTAAGTTTTAGGAACGATCTCAATCTTCAAGCAACCGCGGCCTATTGGAAGTGGGCGGCAGCTTATGAGAATAAGTTAGTCCTTGAAGAAGGAGTGAAATTGGCAAAAATTCGATTTGATGGCATCAAACGCAGTTATGAACTAGGTGATCAAGCGGCAATTGATACCGTTGAGGCACTTTCCCAATTACTCAATAGAGAATACCGGTTGCAGCTTGCAGAAAATACCTTTTTCGAAAATACGCAGGTATTGAATACATTTTTGTGGAATGATTCAGGAGAACCGATGCTTCTTGATACTGGAGTTTATCCTCAATCCCTATCCCAATTTTTAAATGCTGCGCCTGATGCAGAGGAATTGCGGGCTCTGGTAGCTAGGCATCCAGAATTGCTCCTAACAGATTTTGATTTAGCCAGTTTGAAGGTTGAAAAGCGATTGCAAACTCAGGAATTGCTTCCGGTAGTCAAGTTGAAATATAACTTCCTAACTGAAGAGCTAGCAGATGTGAATCCTTCTCCTCTTTTTGAGAACAACTACAAATGGGGATTAACGGTATATACTCCTTTGTTTTTAAGAAAGACTCGTGGCGAATTGGGAAGTACCAAGACGAAACTTGAAATTAAGCAGACCGGAAGAAATTTGAAGGAGCAGCAGCTTAGAACAAAGTTAGAATCAGAGCTTAACTCTTGGAATCTTTTGAATCAACAGGTGCGTACTCTTGGAGAAAATGTAAAGAGTTTGGAAGCCTTACTCTCTGGAGAAACGCGTCGTTTTGAGATTGGAGAAAGCAGTTTGTTTTTGGTCAATGCACGTGAAGTAGCGGTTTTTGACGCAAGAGTGACCTTGAATGAACTTTCTTCAAGACTTCAAATTGCCTATGCCAAGGCTAGATTTGCAGCTGGGGTTGGCTTTGCCGAAAACTAATGTTTCACGGTTAACTGGGAATAGGCGCGTTCCAAGCTGATTCGATCTTGGATCCCAAACAATTCCTGACTTGCTTGAATGACTTTGCCCAATTCAGACGTATCACCTGCTTGAAGTTGCTTGAAGTACCGCTTGTTTTCTTCAGCCTCGCGCATTTGTTCTGGGAATCGCAAATGACCCACAAGTAGGGCCACAAGGCCAAGAGTGATTCGAGGCGGTAGGGTCCCCTGTTTACCTAAAAAATAGGTGCAGATTGGTAACAATCTACTTTTGAATTTTGAGATGGACTGTAATGAAATATCATACAGTGCATGCCCCATGAACGGATTTTTGAACCGATCAAAGATCGCTGAGGTATAGGTCTGAAGTTCATCTAAAGGCTGCTCTAAAAATGGAAATAGCTCTTCTTCAGCTAAGCGATTGAGTTCTTGAAGCCGACTAGGGTCCTGAACATATTCCTGAACGGTTTGAATTTTTTGTAACCTTCCTAAAGCCGCCATTAGTGTGTGCAAGCCATTTAGAATGCTGATTTTGCGTTTGGTGTAGGGGAGGAGTGAGTCAGTGAGGACTACGCCTTTGCACTTTCGGAATGGCAATTTTTCCAGATCTACGGCACTTCCTTCAATTCCCCAAAAAAGATAGGGCTCTACTTGTACGGTGTAGGGAGCTGCCTTCCCCGCGAGTTTTTTAGGAAAGCCAGGGACTATTCGATCTACCAATGTATTGTGGAAGTGGCAGGTGAGGTTAAGCCAATCTAAAAATTCAGTATCCAATTTCCATGCTAATGCATGCTGCTGGATTAAACTTTTCAAGAAATCACCATTGTTGGGAATGAGTTCGCAGGGGAGAAGGTTTGTTTCTAATTCTGGAGCTTGTTCAAACCGTGTGTAAAGCCATTGGGTAAGCCTTCCTGGAAAGGAGGTCGCGATTTGATCTTTGGAGCCTTCTTGGCTCCAAATCAATCCCGCCTCAGTGACATTGGAAATGATGTAGGTTAGTTCAGGTGAACTAGCAAATGAAAGAAACTTTTCAAAGTCGTTGGGTAGGCTTAGCCCATCCTTAATGCAGGTAATGGATTGAAATTCCTCAATGGATTGGCCTTGATCCCTGCCCGCTACATAGACTTCGTAAGCAAAGTCTTGTGCTCTCAATCCTTGTAGGGTGCTTCCATCCGTGCTTTGCACTAGACATACCTGAAGCGATTCTCCTTGAAAATTGAGTTCTTCGATCAGCGGCTCTATAAAACCACGAAGGAAATTTCCTGTTCCAAATTGGAGAACCTGTATCGATTGGGGATTCATTTTTTGTAAGTTTAATTCAGGTATTTAAAATCTAAAATATATGGCTGCTTACATGCTGGTGGAAGTTGATATCCACTCACCCTTGATTTATGAAGAATACAAAAAAAAGACCCCAGCAATTTTGGAAGCTTTTGAAGGAAAGTTTGTGCTTCGAGGTCTTCCAGTAGTGGCTTTGGAGGGAAGTTGGCATCACGATCGGTTGGTTTTATTGGAGTTTCCTAATCGGGAAAAAGCCTTGGCTTGGTATCATTCTGAAGCCTATCAAGAAGCAAAGCAAATTCGGGATCAGGCATCTACCGCTCGTTTTTTGCTGATTGGAGAGTAAGTTAGTAGCTATTTGTATCATGATCTAGCTATTGAGTTGGAGCATTAAAGCGAAACCCCTCTTTTCCAAGGGATAAAATCAAAATTCCGTTTTTCCTCTGCCTTGGTTTGAATTTGACCACTGGCAACTGCCACGACGAGTTCCAACAGCCTTTCTCCAGCAGTGGCAGGGGTTTCTTCCCCAGAAATGATGGTACCTGCATCGAAGTCGATGATATCAGGCATTTTAAGCGCCAGTTTTGAATTAGAGGCCACCTTGATTACTGGGCAGATGGGATTCCCTGTAGGCGTACCAAGCCCAGTCGTGAATAGGATTAGATTAGCACCGCTACCTGCAAGAGCTGTGGTACTCTCCACATCATTTCCTGGAGTACAAAGGAGATTTAGTCCTGGAGTAGCAATGTATTCTGGGTAATCCAAAACATCTGAAATAGGTGCTGTACCTCCTTTTTTGGCGGCACCACAGGACTTTATTGCATCGGTAAGCAGGCCATCCTTGATGTTTCCAGGGCTCGGGTTTTTATCGAAACCACTTCCTACCCGTTTGGCGGAAGCATTGTAGGTTTCCATCAGATGGACAAATTTTTTGGCGAGTTCTGGACGGATACATCTGTTGATTAAATCTTGCTCTGCTCCGCACAATTCTGGAAACTCGGATAGTATAGCTGTGCCTCCCAAAGCAACGATAACATCCGACACATGTCCAAGCGTTGGATTGGCCGAAATACCTGAGAATCCATCTGATCCACCACACTCCAATCCGATTACCAATTTACTGAGTGGGGCAGGCTCACGGTAACACTGGTTTGCTAGCTTCAATCCATCTACTGTATCTTTTACGGCCTTCGAAAGTAAGGCATGGGTTGTTCCTTCTCGCTGCTGCTCACAGATCATTACAGGTTTCTGGCAATTCAGAGCGGCAAGCTTTTCTTGAAGTAAACCTACTTGGGCATTTTGACATCCCAAACTCAGTACGGTTGCACCAGCTACATTGGGGTGGTGGATGTATCCCGCAAGGAGGCTGCAAAGTGCCGAAGCATCGTCTCGAGTGCCTCCACAGCCCATGCTATGGGTTAGAAATCTTATTCCATCGACTTGAGGAAAAATCCTGTTGGGGGCTTCTTGAAGAGTGACGAAACTGCCATCTATTACTTTTTCTGCAGATTTTCCTGATACAAGTGCTTTGATTTGCAGTTCGTAGGGATTGGGCTGTGCAAAACCGAGTGCATTTTCAAAAGCTTCTTGAAGTAATTTGATATTGGTGTTTTCACAAAAAACGAGAGGTAGTACCAACCAATAATTTGCGGTGCCCACCTGTCCATCGGATCTCTTGAATCCTAAGAAGGACCGGGAAGGCCAACTTCCTGTGTCAATTTTTGCTCTTGGGGCAATTTTATCAGTAAGTTGGTAGCTATTGGTTTTATGTCTTATGTTTTCCACCGTAAGCGCAGCACCTTGTTTTATTTCTTGGGTGACTTCGGCCACGACTGTGCCATACATGTAAATATCATCCCCTGGCTTAAAGTCTTGAAGGGCAAATTTGTGCTTTACGGGAATGAATTGCCGTATTTCAAGTGCATGTTGATTGAGCTTTACCTGATCCATTGGACATAAGTCGCAAAGGGCTACGCCAACATTATCCAAAGAATCTAATAGGAGTGCCGTGTTATTCATCGTAATAATTCCTTATTTTGGTCAAATTAGATAAAAATTTTATTCTTCTATGAAGAAAATTGTGACCATTGGTGAAGTAATGCTTCGACTTAGTCCTCCTGGAAACCAGCGTTTTTTTCAAGCACAGGATCTTGAAATGGAGTTTGGAGGCTCAGAAGCAAATGTAGCTGCAGCTTTGGCCTATTGGGGTATGGATGTCTCACACCTCACCGCATTTCCAGACCACGAGCTGGGATGGGCTGCTGCTGGCAAACTTAGAAAGAATGGGATTGATACCCGTGCCATTTCCTTTAAACCAGGTAGGATGGGCATCTATTTTTTGGAGCATGGAGCGATGCAGCGAAGTTCTCAAATAATATACGATCGAGCAGATACTGCCTTTGCCAATTTTGAAGGCGAAGACTTGGATTGGGATTCAATTTTGGAAGGCGTGTCTTGGCTCCATTGGTCGGGGATTACGCCTGCACTCTCTCAAAAATGTGCAAACCTAACCTTGGTTGCCCTTCAAAAAGCCAATGAAAAAGGTATACGGGTAAGTGGAGACTTGAATTACCGAAGCAATTTATGGCAATATGGCAAGGCCCCGCATCAAGTCATGCCCAAGCTAATGGAGCTGACGCACATCATGATTGCCGGCACACGAGATTTTAGACAATGTCTCAATGAAGAATTCAAGAGCTTTTCGGATACCAAGAAAATGGCCTTTGACCGTTTTTCAAAGTTAGAATACTTAGTCAAGACAGAACGTATTTCCCATAATTCCTCCATTAACACCCTATCTGCGAGCCTTTATGGAAGAAAAAAATCTTTCAATTCAAAAAGTTACGAACTGACTCATATCGTGGACCGAGTAGGATCTGGTGATGCTTTTGCAGGAGGTTTGATCTATGGATTACTACACTTGAGTCCCAAAGAAGCCATTGAGTTTGCCATGGCGGCTGGCGTACTCAAGCATAGTGTTCCTGGAGATATATTGTACTGCTCTCTCCAAGAAATTCAAGAGTTGGTGGCAGGTGATGGCAATGGAAAAATAAAACGATAATGCGGAATCCAAGTCCATTTATTAAACGCATGCATTCTGGAGGGATGATGCCTATTTTTTTTCATCCAGACGAGAAGGTATGTTTGGAGTTGGTGAAAGCCGCTTATGCCGGCGGTGTTCGTGTTATTGAGATGGTCAATCGAGGAAAAGAAGCCAAGGCTATTTTCCCAAAGGTTAAGGAGCTTGTAAACCAACTTCCAGGAATGTACTTGGGTGTGGGCACGATTTACTATCCCGTAGAGGCTGAGCTATTTTTAGAAATGGGTGCAGAATTTATCGTGGCACCTGTGATGAATCCTGCCTTAGGAGAGTATTGTGCTGGGGTAGGTGTTCCTTGGATACCTGGCTGTGGAACAGTTTCGGAGGTGTTTTTCGCTCAGGAGCTTGGAGCGGAGCTAGTCAAAATATATCCTGCCAACTTATTGACTCCCGCATTTATTGCTGCAGTGCATGCCGTGATGCCCACCATAGAGCTTATACCTACTGGGGGAGTGGAACCCACACTAGCTAGTATCAAAAGTTGGTTTGATGCAGGTGCCCTCTGCGTAGGGATGGGTTCCCAGTTATTTCGAAAAGAAGACATTGCTGATGGCAACTATTCCAAAATCACTGAGACCATAGCTCAGGTGATGGCTCAAATCGCTTCACTTCGAAACCCATCCTAATGCTAATGAGTCTAAGAATTGTTTTTATTTTCCTTGCCTTGGTATTAGCCCTTGGAGGTTGTCAATTGGATACAGGCGTAAAAGTCATCAAAATGGGGCATGCCCAGGTGGTATCTCATCCCGTACACCAGGCGATGGTGTTTCTTGGTGAGCGGCTCGAAGAAAAATCGGGAGGAAAATTAAAAGTAAAGGTATATCCCAACCAACAGTTGGGTACCGAACGCGAGCTACTCGAGTTATTGCAAATTGGAAGCTTGGGGATGACCAAGGTTTCTGCCGCTTCTTTGGAAGCTTTTTCTCCAGAGATAAGTGTGTTGGGCTTGCCGTATTTGTTTCGAGATGATGCCCATATCACGCAAGTATTGGAAGGAGAGATTGGTAAAGAATTGCTCTTGAGTACCGAAAAGTATTGGTTGCGTGGTTTGTGTTTTTACGATGCAGGAAAGCGCAGTTTTTACAGTAAAACCAAACCTATAGCTACGCCTGAAGATTTGGCGGGACTGAAAGTACGGGTTCAAGAATCCAAAATGGCCATCAACATGGTTCGGGGGATGGGAGGTTCGCCCACCCCAGTTTCGTATGGAGAGCTCTACACTGCTTTACAACAAGGCATTGTGGATGCCGCTGAGAACAATCCTCCCAGTTTTTACAATTCTAGGCATTACGAAGTTTGCAAGTATTACTCCATCGACGAGCATACTGCGATTCCCGATGTAGTCTTGGTGAGCACCAAGGTCTGGAGTAACCTGAGTCCTGAAGAACAAGTTTGGTTGCAGGAAGCAGCAGATGAATCTGCAGTCTATCAAACCAAACTTTGGAAGGAAGCGGTAGAAGAAGCACTTCTTGAAGTACAAAAAGCGGGGGTAGAGATCAGCTATCCCTCCAAAGAACCTTTCTTAGAAAAAGTTGCTGCGGTGTATGCACAGGTGTTTCAAGAACAGAAACAGTTGGAAGCATTGGTTCAACGAATTCAACAGACGAATAAATGAAATTGAAATCAACACTAGATCGATCCATTCAAGTCATCATTGCTGTTTTGATGGGGCTAATGGTCCTGAATGTGACTTGGCAGGTTTTTTCCCGCTATGTATTGGGTGACCCAAGTTCATTTACCGATGAGTTATCTCGATACAGCATGATTTGGTTGGGACTTTTGGGCGCAGCCTATGTATCCGGTAAGCAGGGGCATTTGGCTATTGATGTGTTGGTAGAAAAGGTGAAGGGTAAAAACCTCTTTTATTTGCAGCTATTTATCCATGCAATGGTTATTTTTTTTGGAGCAGTAATTATGATAGGAGGCGGGGCTAATCTGGTTTACATTTCACAGTTGCTGCAGCAAAAATCAGCTACCCTTCAAGTACCCTTGTCTTGGGTGTATGCTATGGTGCCTATTTCTGGAGTTTTAGTGGTGTATTACCATTGTTTTCATGTGGTTCAATTGATTAAAAGCAAAGATTAATCATGGAGTGGATTGCTATTTTAATCTTGGTTTTAAGTTTTGTGTCACTCTTACTCCTAGGTGTACCCGTAGCCTGGAGCTTGGGACTTTCAAGCTTTTTCACGCTACTTGTTTCCGTGTCAGCCCTACCTGCTGCCACTACGATTGCGCAGCGAATGGCTACGGGTTTGGATAGTTTTTCCTTGTTAGCCATTCCATTCTTTGTATTGGCCGGAGAGATCATGAATAAAGGGGGGATTGCGAATCGTTTGATTGATTTTGCAAAAGGGCTTACGGGTAAACTTCCAGGTGGGCTTTTGTATGTCAACATCATTGCAGCCATGCTTTTTGGAGCAATTGCTGGTTCGGCCGCCGCTGCTGCCTCAGCATTGGGTAGTATTTTGGGGAAGCGTATGGATGCCGAAGGATATCCCAAAACTCTGGGTGTGGCGGTCAACATTACCTCATCTACTACAGGTTTGATTATTCCACCTTCCAATGTATTGATTATTTATTCTTTGGCTAGTGGGGGTGTTTCCATTGCAGCACTTTTCGTAGCGGGCTACCTACCTGGAATACTTTTAGGTGTTTCCTTGATGATTTGCGCAGCTATTTTTATCAAAAAAAACAAGCTTCCCAATGCGGAAGGGGTAAGTTTTGGCTATTTGGCCAAAGCTTTTTGGAGAGCGGTGCCAAGTCTTTTTCTCCTTATCCTGGTGATAGGAGGTATTGTCGCTGGGGTTTTTACTGCTACTGAAGCCTCTGCAATCGCTGTTGTGTATACCTTATTGCTTTCGTTGGTTTACCGGGAACTGAAGCTGTCCGAGCTTCCAGGCATTCTAGTTCGTTCCTCAGAAACTACTGCAGTGGTCTTGTTGTTGATTGGCACTTCGATGAGTATGTCTTGGGTGATGTCTGCTGAAGATATACCACAGCTAATCAGTGAGTTTATGCTTACTCTGAGTGACAATAAGTGGGTGATTTTGATTGTAATCAATATCATTTTACTGTTTGTAGGCACCTTTATGGACATCACCCCTGCGGTATTAATTTTCACTCCCATATTCTTGCCTGTAGTCACCAAGGTGGGAGTTGATCCTGTTCATTTTGGGATGATCATGGTGGTCAATCTTTGCATTGGTTTGTGTACACCGCCAGTTGGTTCCCTTTTGTTTGTGGGGGTTTCTATTGCTAAAATTTCTTTAACTCAAGTCCTGAGGCCATTGCTACCTTTCTTCTTGGCTATGATTATTGCTTTGGCTTTAATTACGCTGTTTCCAGAAATCACTCTTTTTTTACCACGGATTTTTGATCTGATTTAAATAAATCATTTAATCAGCATTTGAAATAGGTTTAGATTCGAAAGATGAAAAAAGAAGTGGTACTTGTTTTTCAAAAGAATGGCATTTTGGGCAAGGTGAAAACTCGGCTAGCCTCTGGAATGGGTGAATTCCATGCCTTGGAGATTTATAGGCATTTGGTTAAGTCAACCTATTCAATCTTTGAAGATGTGTCAGCACCTGTTTGGACCTATTTTTCGGACTTTATCCCAGAAACAGTCAATGCTCCTATAGAAAAAAGTTTTGTACAGGAGGGACAAGACCTCGGGGAGCGGATGGCAAATGCATTTGCTCGCAGTTTTGAATCGGGGATGGATAAGGTAGTGTTGATTGGGACGGATTGTCCTATGATCCAAAGCCAACACCTCAATGAAGCATTTGAAGCATTAACCAATTCTGATTTGGTGTTGGGTCCGGCCACCGATGGAGGCTATTATTTGATAGGCTTGAAGCAAAGAGCAGACTATTTGTTTGAGGGAATTGCATGGAGTACTGCTGAAGTATTGGCACAAACCCTCGCAGTGGCAACAACGCATGGATTACATTTCACTTTGTTAAATGAATTAAGTGATATTGACACCCAAGAAGATTGGGAAAGTTATTGTATCCAACTTGGAATAAGTAGCAATCTGAAATTTTAGTGAATTGAATTTGTAGTTTTAACACAAATTTCTTCTATCTAACTTCAAATGAACTGGTTGAGAAATATCAATTTTAAGCGGATAAGCATCCTTATTGTATTATGGATGAGTGTTTCAGTTGGGTATGCACAAGCAACCAGAGAAACTGCGTCTTTTGAAATAGTGGTTCTCGGATTAAAAATTGGGAACCTAACAGCCCAGAAAACTGCAGGGGCAGATTCGGTGCGCTATTCGGTAGATAGTCGTGTGAAATTTTGGTTTTTTGGAGATGTGGACCTTCATTTTTTAACGCGTTCGCATTTCAAAGGAGGGAAGATTCTAAAAACCTATTCGGAATCCAAGACCAACCGAGGAGTCTTTGATTCCAAAGTCAATTGGACAGGATCACAATACCAAGTAGATTCCAAATCCTACAAATATGCCAATCGAACTTCTTTGAAAGGTCCCATGTCTTGGTGTAGCACAAAGCTATTTTTTCATGAGCCCAATGGCCAAGAGTTGTTTTTGTCAGAGGTATATGGGGTTTCTGCTCCAATTAAGAGAATTGGCCCTGGAGTCTATGAAATTGAGGTAGAAGGAAATACCAACCAATACCATTACAAGGCTGGAAAGCTGGAAAAAATAGTGGTTGAAAGCCCAATCAAAGACTATCAGGTAAGACGGGTTAAGTAGTAGAAGGGGCTTACCGGTTGCTTATTTTTTTTGCCAAGTCCACCAGCCGGTTGGCATAGCCGGATTCGTTATCGTACCAAGCCACCACTTTGATTAGATTTCCTTTAGTAGCGGTTAAGGCCTCATCTAGAATTGCCGAATGGGTATTCCCCAAAATATCCATGGACACAATGGGATCACTTTCCACCTGCAGGTATCCTTTTAATTCGTTTACTGCTGCCATTTTAAATGCTTCATTGACTTGCTGGGCAGTAACCTCTTGGGATACAGTCACAATCAAGTCAGTCAATGAGCCATCTGGTACGGGTACGCGCATGGCGGAAGCTTCGATCTTTGAAGCGAGGGCAGGAAGCACTCTGTCCAAGGCTTTGCCGGCATTGGTAGAGGTGGGAATGATGGAATAGGCTGCTGCTCGGGCTCTTCGTAGATCCTTGTGCGGGGCATCATGAAGGTTTTGATCGTTGGTGTAGGAGTGCACTGTTGAGGCAAAGCCATTCAAAATCCCGAAATTTTCATCCAATACTTTAACCAATGGTGCAAGGCAGTTGGTGGTGCAGGAGGCATTGGAAACGATGGTTTCTCCACCCAAAAGCACATGCTCATTAACTCCAAGAACCACCATGGGGATGGATGCTTCTTGGGAGGGTGCGGAAATAATTACTTTTTTTGCTCCTGCTACGAGGTGCATTTCTGCATCTTTCTTTAGGGTAAATCGTCCTGTACATTCAAAAACCAAGTCAATGTTGAGCCCTTTCCATGGAAGATTTTCTGGATTCGATTCTGAGAAGAGTTCAATTTGTTGGTCATCGACTCTCAAAACCCCGGGTGACTGACTGATGTTGGCATCAAATTTCCCATGTACCGAATCGTACTTTAGCAAGTGTGCGATAGCAGCAGGATCAGCCAAATCATTGATGGCTACCAAATTGAACTCTGGATTTTTTAAGAGAAGCTTGGCGGTGTAGCGACCAATTCTTCCAAATCCATTGATGGCTACACGAAAGGCTGGAACAGTTGTGGACATGAGTTTAATTTGAAGTGAATTTACAGAAAATGTCGTTCTTCAGGTAAAGCAAATTTTTACTGCTTTGGTTCAGAAGATTAAGGAAGGATTGAAAAGAAATTTTCTAGCCACTTTGGGATTATAAGCTGAACACTCTATATTTGCACAACCTTTGAAAAAGCCACTTTTTTGTGGGTCAAATGGTCCGTTCGTCTAGGGGTTAGGACGTATCCCTTTCACGG
>JACCDJ010466813.1_pt1 | contig 17282 bp, 15 predicted proteins | sample 7444481 | NCBI WGS metagenome assembly JACCDJ01 (sample SAMN15323435, study PRJNA562643) | freshwater metagenome | isolation source: river surface water | place: USA:Blue River Watershed | collected 2017-08-15 | reverse complement strand
TCCGCGTGAAGCTCTTTCAGCGATTAGGAATCCATTCCCTCTTTTTTAGTGCTAAAGACAAAAGGCTTGCTACCTCGATTCAATTGATTCTAGGAAGCAAGCCTTTAAATTTATCCCTTTATCGACTAGCACTTACGCCAGCAGGCTTGGGTGAAGAAACAGACAAAGGATTTCGCAAGTCCAATGAACGTCTTGAATTCTTGGGAGATGCCATACTTGGTGCCGTCATTGCCGAATACTTATTCAAAAAATACCCCTACCGTGATGAGGGATTTCTTACCGAAACCCGCTCCAAACTCGTCAACCGGGAAACCCTGAACGAGGTAGGAATAAAGATCGGCTTGAAGAAAACCCTGCAACAAGTTGTCGACAATCGTCAATTTGTAGGCAATAAATCCTTGTATGGGGATATCCTGGAAGCATTTTTAGGTGCAGTGTACCTGGATAGAGGCTACGCGTTTTCAAAAAAATTGATTTTACAACGCATCCTAATTCACTTAGATTTGGAGGGAATGGTGACCACTGTTTCCAATCATAAAAGTAAGGTGATTGAATGGTCACAACGGGAAGGCAACCACGTAGAATTCCAAGTTGTACAGGTAAATAGCAACCAACGCTACAAAGAGTTTGTTGTAGCCATAGTAGTCAACGGAGAATCTCTTGCTCAAGGCAAGGGTGAAACCAAGAAGAAAGCCGAGCAGGAAGCTTCCAAAAATGCCTGCGAGCAACTACAGATTACGCGTTAACCCCTTGAATTGACCGATTAATCCATGGATGCACTAAAAATTGCTGGCGCTACTCTCAACCAAACCCCGCTAGATTGGCAGGGTAATTTTGACCGTATTGTTCAAGCCATCCAAGAAGCAAAAAGCCAGGAGGTCGAATTACTTTGCTTCCCAGAACTCACCCTGACAGGCTATGGAGCGGAAGATCTTTTTCTAAGCCCTTGGTTTGCTGATAAAGCCAAGCAGCAACTCATCCAACTCCTACCCCATTGCAAGGACATCACCCTTGCAGTAGGGCTTCCAATTCGTCTAGATCACAAGGTGTACAACACCATGGCCATTCTTGAGAATGGGGAATTGAAAGGGATTGTGGCCAAGCAATTTATGGCAATCGATGGAGTCCATTACGAATTCAGATGGTTTACCCCTTGGCCCGCATTTCAAAAATCTTTTATTGAATTAAATGGAAAAGAGATCCCTTTTGGGGACCTCACCTTTGAATTGAAGGGCGTGCATTATGGATTTGAAATCTGTGAAGATGCTTGGAGAGGAGAGGCAAGACCTGGATATAGACTTTGTGACCGGAAGGTGGATTTGATTTTCAATCCCAGCGCCTCCCATTTTGCGATGAACAAGACCCTGGAGCGCAGAGATCTAGTCACCCAAAGTTCCTCCCTTTTTAACTGCTACTACTTTTATGTCAACCTGCTTGGCAACGAAGCAGGAAGAATGATTTTTGATGGAGAAATTTTGCTAGCCAAAGCAGGGGAATTGTTGGGGAGAAATCAATTACTTTCTTTCGAATCGGTTCAAGTATGTGCCTTTTCCCTTGAAAATACGCGGCAAGCGATCGCACCCATCCAACCCAAAGAATGGGAGTTTGTGCAAGCGGCTAGCCTAGCACTTTTTGATTACCTCCGTAAAAGTAAGGCCAAGGGTTTTGTATTGTCTCTTTCAGGAGGTGCAGATTCTTCGACAATCGCAGTACTGGTAGCCGAAATGGTGCGTAGAGGTATTGCAGAGTTAGGATTAGAAACTTGGGTAGCCAAACTAGGATTGCCTTTGACCTACGGTTCACAGGAACCCGAAAAAGAATTGGTCAAGCAACTATTGACCACTGCCTACCAAGGCACGAAAAACTCATCAGTGGACACCTTTAACTCAGCCAAAGGCTTAGCAGAAAGTCTGGGAGCAACCTTCATGGGCTGGACCATCGACGAGGAGGTGCAGGGCTACACTCAAAAAATCGAAGGGGCTTTGGGAAGACCACTGACTTGGGAACAGGATGACTTGAGTTTACAGAACATTCAGGCAAGATCGCGCTCCCCCATCATTTGGCTACTGGCCAACTTAAAAAATGCGTTGCTTCTCTCCACCTCCAATCGAAGTGAGGGGGATGTAGGTTATGCTACCATGGATGGAGACACCAGCGGTAGCATTTCTCCAATTGCTGGAGTGGACAAGGATTTTGTGATTCATTGGTTGCAATGGGCTGAAAAAAACCTAGATCGACCAGGATTGCGAGCAGTGAATTCCCTGACCCCTACTGCTGAATTGCGCCCACTAGAACGTAGCCAAACGGATGAAAAAGATTTGATGCCCTATTCAATTTTGGTTGCAATCGAGCGCTTAGCCATCCGTGATCGTCGGTCGCCAATTGAGGTGTACCAAGAGTTGTTGAAAAATAATGAATTTGAAGCGGCCCAATTAAAAGAATATATTAAAAAATTCTTCCGACTTTGGTCTCGAAATCAATGGAAAAGGGAACGATTGGCTCCCTCCTTCCACTTAGATGATTTCAATGTAGACCCCAAAACTTGGTGTCGTTTCCCTATCCTTTCCGGAGGATTTGAAGAAGAATTAAACGAATTAGATAAAAATTAAGCATGGTATCCGCTCTTTTTAGTTTCATCGTTTGGGACCTCAGTCCCACAGTTTTTGAGGGATTTGATCGCCTCAGATGGTACAGTTTACTATTTGCCTTGGGATTCATCATCTCTCAGCAAATCATGGTGTACTTTTTCAAAAAAGAAGGGAAAGATCCTGCATTGGTTGATCAACTCACCATTTACATGGTGTTGGCGACCATCATCGGTGCTCGTTTGGGACATGTGCTATTTTATGAGCCGGCCAAATACCTCAGCAATCCCATTGACATTCTAAAAATTTGGGAAGGGGGACTGGCCTCTCATGGTGCTGCGATTTCTCTTCCTATTGCCATCTGGCTTTATTGTAAGCGCAACCAAGGGCAGCGCTACCTTTGGGTAGTAGATCGGATTGTCATCGTGGTAGCACTTACTGGTGCGCTGATTCGGATGGGTAATTTGATGAACTCTGAAATTGGTGGAAAAGATTCGAATTCCGATTCAGGTATCGTCTTTGCACGCGATGCAGAAGAAATCTTAAGTTCCCTCCGGGTACCCATCGAATCCATTGAAGCATACAAACCTTTGGATCGTCAGAATGAAATTCAAGGGACGGGAATAGTTCCCGTAAATATTGACTTGGTGATCTCCAAAGGCAATTACACCAAAGAGAGTTTAGAATCTGTTCTTTCGCAAGACATCAAGTATGCACTCACTCAGTTTAATTCTTCCAAAGAGTTTTTGGCAGAACCAATGAACACCCCTCTTCAGCTAGAAATCAAAGAACAGGCATCCAATTACCTCGTCACGGTGAAAACTCTTGGACGAGTAAAGTACCCTACTCAGATCTTCGAAGCAGTGACCTATTTCTTAATCTTCCTTTTGCTGCTAAGTCTGTGGATCAAGCACAAATCCAAACTCCCTGACGGGCTGCTTTTTGGCCTATTTTTCATTCTGGTCTTCGGCTCACGATTTGGCTGGGAATTCTTCAAAGAAGTTCAGGTGGCCTTTGAACAATCCATGCAATTGAACATGGGGCAACTCTTGAGTATTCCTCTCGTTACTTTAGGATTGATTATGGTCATTCGAGCCCTAAAAAAGGGAAGACCAAAAATCGACTAAGGCACAGGGTCGTGGCCATGTCCACCCCAAGGATGACATCTACCGATTCGTTTGAGTCCCAATAATCCCCCTTTGAGCACGCCGTGCTTTAAGATTGCTTCCTTCATGTACTGACTGCAGGTGGGATTGTATCGGCAACTGGCCGGAAAAATCGGGGAAATGACATATTGGTAGACCAGTACAGGAAATATGGCTATCTTTCGGAGGTAGGTCGTGAACATGGTGATTCCCATTTTGGTCAAACATGCAGAAGTTGGAGCAAATTTACCGGTATAAATTTTCATATCCCCAGTTTTTATTTGCGGTACATGCGATCTTTTTTGTCTGTGGGATCCAGTTTTTTTCGCTTTCCGCTTTTGGCCAGGACAGCCTTTTGGTTCAAGACAGTCCTAAACAAATTCGTGTCAATTCCATCTACATCATTGGGAATGAAAAAACCGAAAAGGAAATTATCCTACGCGAACTAGACTTCGTAACCAATTACCCTTACGAGTGGGAAACCTTTATGGGAATCCTCAAAGCGGATCAACAGAAAATCTACAACCTGCGATTATTCAACGAGGTCGAGATTACCCCACTACGCGTAGGCCCGGAAGAAGTGGAAATTTTGATTGCCGTCAAGGAACGCTGGTATATTTTACCCTCCGTTATTTTTCAGTTGGCAGATCGAAATTTTGCAGAATGGTGGACCAACCAAGGTCGGGACTGGTCTAGAGTCAACTATGGGATCAAAATCAACCATGCGAATGTGGGGGGTAGAAATGAGAAATTCCGTTTCTCAGGCCAATTGGGATTTACAAAAGGACTAGAAGTAATCTATTCGAAACCCTACATTGACCGGAAGCAAAAACATGGACTATCATTTCAACTGAGTTACCGGGATCAAAAAACAGTTCCCATTGCCTCTAGATTCAATCGACAAATCTTCTATACCTCTACCCTCGAGGAGGTCCTCCGAAAGAATTTCGCAACTGCACTTCGGTACACCTATCGTCGCACCTTTTACAATTTTCACCTAGTAACCTTAGGCCATAGCACCACCTGGGTGTCCCCAAAAGTATTGGAACAAAACCCCAACTATTTTCTTAACCCCGACAATCGGCTTTCCTATTCCTTTTTTCAGTACTCGTTTCTCCACGACAAGCGGGACAACATTGCTTATGCTACCAAGGGGGAATTACTGCAATTGACTGCCACCAAATATGGGCTCTTCACAAGAAAGGACCTGGATGAATTGGAAATCAATGTAACCGCAAACCGATACATTCCTATCGGAAAAAAATTTCATTTTGCTACAGGCTTGACTGCGGGTTGGTTTATGAGTCCACTGCAACCCTATACCTTGGTCAGAGGCATTGGCTACACCCCAAATTTTATTCGAGGCTACGAACTCAACGTCATCGAAGGACAGCAATTGGTGGTTCAGAAAAACAGCTTTCGCTTCCAACTGCTCAATACCAGTTTTGACCTTTCTCGAGCCATTTACAACGATCAATTCAATACACTTCCGCTCAGTATTTACCTCAGTGGCAACTTTGATCAGGGCGCAGTACGGGACCGAAACCGAATTCCAGAAAACTTGGCACTTACCAATCAATACCTTTTCGGCTATGGAGCCGGTATTGACTTAGTAACAGGCTATGATGCAGTATTTCGATTGGAGTATTCCATCAACAAGCAGGGCTTAGGCAACTTATTTTTCAACTTCAGGGCGCCATTTTAAGCGAAGGGATCTAGAAGTAAATCAGTTGCCTCCTAAAATTTTTCCTCAACCCCTAACCCAAATAGGGCAAAATCGTACTTGACAGGATCTTCTGCATCAAAGGTTCGAAGCACCTGGGTGAGTTCTACTGCCGTACCCCAATCGGTTTGCTTGCGGGTAATCAATCCTAATTTCCGACCTACCCGATCCACATGCAGGTCACAAGGGCAAATCAGTTGAGCAGGGCTGATGGCTTTCCAAATCCCAAAATCCACTCCCTGATTATCTTGCCTAACCATCCAGCGCAGGTACATGTTGATTCGCTTGCAAGCGGAACGGGTAGCAGGAGAAGAAATGTGCTTCTTGGTTCGCGCAGGCGCATCTTCCAAACTAAAAAAATGGTGTTGAAATTGGGTGAGCATGGATTCCATGCTATCGACTGCACCGGTTTGTCCGATTAAAAAAGCGACTTCCAAACTTTCCTGCTGCCGGTAAAACCAGGACAAAAAATGAATGAAATACAGTGCATCGACTTCGTTGAAGGTACGGTGCTTGAAACCTAAAAACGCTTTCAGGTCACCTTCAGCATGGTTGATAAGGAAATCATGAGGCGCATCATCCATCCGCGCTAGCAGTTCCTTGCATTTGCTTAGGATTGTTTTCCGTTGACCCCATGCCAAGACCGCCGCAAAGAAGCCTGCAACCTCAATATCTTGCTTTTTTCGGAACCGATGCGGGATGGAAATCGGGTCTAATTCGATAAAGTTTGGTCCATTGTACAGGGCTACCTTTTCGTCTAAAAAATCTTTGACGCGTTCGTTCATAAGTGAATGACTTGCTCCCCCCCTTGCGTACCGTCAAACCATTTGAAGACCAATTGCTTGTCCTGAATTTCTGCTAAATGCCAGTCGAAACTACTGATTTGGGTGAGTACACGCATCTTATCCAATTCAGGATCGTACAAGCAGATATCAAAATCGGGAAGTGCTGCAGCGTCCAAAGTGTTCCATTTTTCCAAAACAAGTCCTTCCTGCAGGATCCTTACCTTTTTTCCAAACACAAACTCTCCCAAAACTGAAGGAACCCCGTCTTTTCTCCTTAATCGCACGCCTACGGGACCAAATAGGATTTGTTTTTCGACTTTTGCCTCCAACAAGTCATTGGAGTTAGCTAGAGGTCCCCATTCGGACTCCAGTACCACACCTTTTTTACCTTCTGGCTTTAGCCGAGTCAAGAGTTGGGACAACTTAGAAAACAAAAAGGTAAGTCCGATAAAAAGTAAGCCGAAACTAGCCAAAATGGGATAGGAAAGCACAAAAATACCGTTCCAAATGAATCGGAAAACATGATGAAAAAACAGGTGTATTTTGGACATACCTAGGATTGGAAATGGAGCAAAAGGCAACAGCTTAAAAGAAAAGGTCTCCCCTCAAGCAGTTGGAAGAAAGCTGTTTCTTCCGTTCGCTACTAGTACAAAATCTCAACCGGAAATCTTGCATTGACTCCCTTCAATTGTTCGAATGCCGCTTGGGAAAGTTTGATAAGTACTTTGGAGTTATCCCCTGTTTCTGGCAAAACCCCGACTACACGCGCAAATATCGTAAGGTTGTTTTCTTCATTTTTGACACGAATTACGCTGCCTACCGGAGCTGTTCTATGAAGCACCAAGTACTTTTTATTGGCCTCAGTACCTGGAATTAACTCTGCCAATCCTGTCTCTTTGGTATTCGTAAATCCTCCAGAGGTATTGGGTACGGTCAATTCTTGTTTTGGTGCCTCATTAACTTCTCTTGGTGCCGGGACTACTTCACTTGACCCAACTAATTTTTCTGTAGGCTGCGTTGGAGCAGCAGTGGGCTGGCTCTTTACCTCACTGGCCATAGGGATTGCAGCAGCCCTTCCCACCTTAAGGGATTGGCCTACCTTTAGGTTGTTGGAAGTCAAGGCATTCCATTGAATTAAATCTTCAATGGAAGTGCCGTATTGCTTGGATATCAAAAAAAGTGATTCCCCTGATTTGACAGTATGGGAAGTCCATTCACTGGAGGTAGTTGTAGCAGTAGTGGATTCCTTTACTACGCTAGGTTGCTCTATTTTTCTTTCTTCAACTTTCGGCTTTTCTTCTTTCCTTTCTACTGCTTTAGGTTCCTCTTTCTTGGCTTCTTCTTTCTTTTCTACTTTCGGAGCGGTTGCTTCTGCTAGAGGTACTACGGCACTTTTACTAGCCTCTACAGGTTCTGAAGCAAAGATCTTCAAAGATTGACCTACCAATACTTTACTACCGGATAGCGAATTCCATTCTTTCAACTCCGATACCGTCACTTGGTACTTATTGGCAATAGAAAATAAGGATTCCCCACGAACTATTTTGTGCGTGGTCTTGAGTACTAAAGTAGTTGCTGCAGGCGTTTTGGCAGTAGAATTTGATGGGACTTCCGTTGCTGCTGGTTTGGAAGAGGTAGCGGGTTGGGCCACTACCACAGGGGGTTCAACTTTCGTTGACTTAGCTTCCGGAATTACTACAGGAGTCGAAGTAGTAGTCGCAGGTGCAGGATTACTCTTTACAGGTGTAGATGCGGGTGCAGGAGACGCCGTGGTTGTGGGTGCTGCCGTAGGGGCAGAACTGCCGGATGGACCAAAAGGTACGAGAAGGGTTTGTCCATCTTTCATCCCTTGCTTTAGGGTTTCATTGGCTTCTTGAATGGCTACCATCGGGACTTTATACCTCCTAGAAATCGAAAACAAGGTCTCTTGCCCAACCACCTGGTGGATAATAAAGGTCCGATCTCCGATTTTTTGCACTCCGATGGAATCCAAGCGATTTCTATCTTCACCAAATGCAGCAGATTGGGAGATAAAAACTAGGAAAAGAATGCAACTGAGGAGGTGGAGTCTACCGTACATAGGGGAAGATAAAATGGGATGTAACACAAACACATGGCAAGCAAGTGAACAAAAATAACCTTCATCCCTCATTATTCAAGTTGAAAGCGGGAAAATTCCTTAATTTAGAATTTGGCTTTTCTGTGAGCATAGACTTCATCAATGGTGGCTTTGCTTAAGCCTGAAATGGATAAACAGCGGGCTGATAAATAAATACCTATGAACCGGAATACCTTTCTTTTTTTAACCCTATTTGCACTTTCGACGGGTACTTTGCTTTCCCAAGAAAAACAAAAAAAGGTATTCACCTTCGCCATCGACCAAGACATCGATCCAGCGATGAATCGTCGGGTAAAATTAGCACTTGAACAGGCAGAGGCACTTCAAGTAGATGTCATCCTAATCGAAATGGATACCTATGGAGGAGCGGTTACAGATGCGGATGAGATCCGTACCCGAATTTTGGAATCGAAGATTCCGGTCTATGTATTTATCAACAAAGATGCTGCCTCAGCAGGTGCTTTGATTTCCATCGCCTGTGACAGCATCTACATGGCCCCAGGATCCAGTATTGGTGCAGCCACCGTAGTCAATGGGGCTGATGGTGCTGCAGCCCCTGACAAATACCAATCGTACATGCGCTCGATGATGCGCAGCACGGCAGAGGCTACAGGTCGCAATCCTCAAATCGCTGAAGCCATGGTAGATGAGAAATTGGTGGTGCCTGGGCTTTCTGATGCAGAATCTGTCATCACCTTTTCAGTTTCTGAGGCCATAAAAAATGGGTACTGCGAAGGAGAATATGTTTCCCAAAAAGCCATTTTGGAAGCCCAAAATTTACAGTCTGCGCAGGTGATTGCTTACGAGGAGAAAACGGTGGATTCCATCATTTCTTTTTTCTTGAACCCTGCAGTCAGTGGGCTATTGATCTTACTCATTATTGGAGGAATTTATTTTGAATTGCAAACCCCAGGGGTAGGTTTTCCGCTCGCCCTTGCAATCAGTGCTGCCCTCCTGTATTTTATCCCCTACTACCTCAATGGATTGGCTGAAAATTGGGAGATTTTAGCCTTTGTCATCGGTCTCCTTTTACTAGTCGTGGAATTTTTTGTGATTCCAGGATTTGGCGTATTTGGAGTAGCCGGAATTGTATTGACTTTAGGAGGATTGGTCCTTGGAATGCTTCCCAACGAAGCACTTGATTTTAAATGGGTTCCGTCTTCCCAACTTTTTAGCGCCTTGCTTACCGTGATTTTGGCCGCTCTAGCTGCCGTTGGATTGGTGTTTTGGCTTACCCCAAAAGTAAATGAATGGGGTGCCTTCAAGCACCTGACCTTAGCCACTACCCAAGACCGCTCTCAAGGCTATACAGCAAGTGTATATTCCGAAAGTCTGGTTGGGAAAATTGGAACCGTCCACTCCAGACTTCGACCTAGCGGCAAAGTGGAACTGGATGGCGAAATCTTTGATGCTTATTCTCGAGGGGATTTTTTGGAAAAAGGACAGGCAATTGAAGTGATTTCTACTGAAGGAACCTCCCTACGTGTGAAAAAATGGGAAGGCTAAGGTCAAAATTGGTTAATTTTAACAGATGAATTCTTTAGGATTGCTATATACCCGAATCGGAGAAGAATCACTTCAGGACCTTTCGAAAAACTTCTACCTGGAAGTCAGCAAAATTCCTGAACTGCGAAACCTCTATCCAGAAGATTTAGATGCCGCCGAACGACGCATCTACTTATTTTTGGTACAGGCTTTGGGTGGTCCTCAAACCTATTCCGAAGAACGGGGACATCCCAGACTTCGTATGCGTCACATGCAATGGAAAATAGACTCAAAAATGCGATCCCATTGGATGAATGCCATGTTGCATGCATTAGACAAAGTCCCTTTAGATCAGGAAGTTCGAGAAGACCTGATGCAGTATTTCACCCAAGTCGCAAATGCAATGATCAACCATGACTAAGTGGAGTGACCGGATCTATACCTATTATGCAGCGGTGGCTTTTGTACTCACATTTGCCCTGCTTTTCCCTGCATTCCTGCTTTGCATCTGGGTACCTCAATGGAATAAATTTGGTAGAAAAATTAACCAATATTGGGCAAAAACCTACTTTTCAATGATTTTTCTTCCCGTAAAAGTGGAACTTGAAGGGGAACTTGAAAAAGGGAAATCCTACATTTTCTTGGCCAATCATTTCAGTTACTTGGACGTTGCCATGATGGGCTTTGTCCCAGGAGATGCCGTCTTTGTGGGCAAGGCATCCATACGTAAAGTTCCATTTTTTGGGTATTATTTCAAAAAGTTACACATTGCCGTGGACCGCAACCGCGTGAAAAGTAGAGCTGAAACCATGCGGAGGGCTGGCTTGGCATTGGATCGAGGAAGCAGTATGGTCTTATTTCCAGAAGGGGGAATCTACACCCAGGATCCACCCAACCTAGTTCCTTTTAAAAATGGAGCCTTTCGATTAGCCCTAGAGAAACAAATCCCCATCATTCCAGTCACCTTATCCTACAATCACCTAATTTTGGCTGACCAAAAAGAATTGATTTTAAAGCGAACACCAGCAAAAATGGTGTTGCATCAAGCACTCCATCCTTCCGAATTTGACTCGGAGGATTCACTGAAGCAGCGTTGTTTTGAAGTAATCCAGGAGCAATTGCTACAGGACAATCCAATTACTCGTTCGAAACATGTCTCCAGCGCGGGATCCACCCCTTCCTTCCAGACTTATGAAAATTGATCAAACCTCCCTGCAAAAAATCGCGCATTTAGCGCGTCTTAACTTTGATGCTCAGGGAGCGGAAAAAATGAGCAAAGACCTGTCCCAGGTCCTAGATTGGGTAGATCAACTTCAAGAAATTCCTACCGAAGGAGTGAGTCCCCTCACCAGCATGACCTCAGAAATCAATGGGTTTAGATCCGATGAAGTAGGCGAACAACTTACTCAAGAGCAGGCCATGAAAAATGCCCCGAAAAATGATAAGGGGTTCTTTACAGTGCCCAATGTCATGGAATAATATGCCCAATTCAACAACAAATTTTCTTGCAAAATTGCTCATCTCCCTTTTCCTGGGATTCGGAGTAATCCTTGCCTGCTATACTTTTTTTAGCACGTCAATTTCCAATCCCAACTTGGTAGTAGGAGCCTTTGTGGATCGCTTGGCAGTTCCTTTTTCTACCCTAGACATCGGCTCATTTACTATCCCCATTCAGGTAGACCACTTCCTCATATTTCAAAATTACCAGGTAGTACCTTACCCCTTTTCTTCCAATCAGAGCCTACTTTTCGGTGGGTTTATTTTGGTCCTTTCCATTAGCCTACTTGCTACCCTAAGTCAATTTAAAAAATTCCCATTTGTGGGTGCTGGGATAGGCTGGATCCTGCTGCTGACCTTAGCCAACCTGAATGGATTAAACATTGGCGGGGCAAGTTCCAATTTTCCGTTACTACTGCTCATCACCGCAACCCTACTTCCCACAGTGTATTTCCATGTTTGGGGAACTCAAATTTCGTTTTGGGTCCGATGGGCAGTACTTGCTGCCACTACTGGAGGTACCGTTTCGTTGCTTGGCTACTTTAGCCCCATCCTTCGGCCAGACCTCTACCTTGCTGAACAAAGTTTAATTATCGGTTTAGGCCTGAGTATTGCCTGGATTTTCTGGCAAGGACATGCCGTACTTTCGGGACTCTTGGTGCTTGTTTCCAAAGCAAATGTTGGAGTTCGTGCCAAAACAAGTATTCAGTTTTCAGGAATTGCCTTCCTTTATCTCGGGCTACTTTTCTATTTGCTCCTCCACCTAAAAGGTGAAGTCAGCCTCCCATTTGAAGGTTTTTCCATCCTCTATCTTGTATTCCCTTTGGGTGTGTTGGGATGGTTTTCTACTCGGGAAAAACTGGCCCAACAGGATGATTTGGCAAGCACATCACCCAACCTTCAAGGGGTATATCTTTTGGGCTTCACCAGTACTTTGTGGACCATTTGGAAGTTAGCCCTGTCCCACAATCAGGCAGGTGAAGAATTGATCAAACACTTACTTCTTTATTCCCAACTTGGTTTTTCCCTATTCTTTTTCATCTATGTAGTGATCAATTTTTTTCCATTGATGAATCAAGGAAAGGCAGTTCACGCAGTGATCTTCAAACCTTTTGTAGTTCCCTACTACCATCTCCGAATCGGCGGTACCATTGCATTTTTAGTAATTACCACCTACTTAGAAGCCACCATTGCTTTCCAAGCCAGTTCCTTAACTAACAATATACTAGGAGATTACTACTACCAAACGAATCAAAAACTTGAAGCAAGCATCCTTTATGAAAATAGTTGGGATCGCTACCACTACAACCCTAAGGCGAAAAACTTAACAGCTCAAATCTTATTTGAACTGAATCAACCGAGTTTGGCCAAAGAGCACTTGGAGGAAAGTTTTGATCTGGCTCCACAGGTGGACAATATCCTCTTACTCACGGAGCGATTGCAGCGAGAAAACAAGCCCTTGGAGGCAGTATTCTACTTGGAAAATGGGTTGAAATTCTTTCCCGGTAATTCCTACCTCTCCCAAAACCTAGCCTTACTGTACACCTTACTCAAAAAGGAAAAAGAAGCAGTTGCCTTGTTGGCCTCTTTGCCTAAAGACAATCCGATAGCAGAAGCAAATTGGCTTGCCCTGCAAGTAAAGTTGGGCCATAAAGTGGATCCACCCAGCCATCAAGAAGACCTGATCGTCAGCATCAATTGGGTAGCGGCAGCGCGGAAAAATGGACTTCAATTGGAGTCCGATCGCTTAGCGGGCTTGAAAAGTAAACTTGAACAGGAAAAATCCCCTCTCCTAATCCAGGCAGGCTACCGCAATTTGTTGGCTACCCAAAACCTTGAAGATCCATCAACCGATATTGCCTTTTTAGATTCTCTAGCAAAAAGAGAAGACTTTCTGGACTATACCCTACAGGTGCAAGAAACAGCGATTTTGAGGAGTTTGGGAGCAGGAAGAATTAACGAGGCAGTAAAAAATTTGAATGGACTCGCCTTCCGAAATCCTGGAGATGCAGCCTACTACCTCAACTTGTCAGGGCTCATTCTCGCTCAGCAACTCGATTTTGAAAAGGCTGCCAAAGATTTTGCCTTTTCGGCCGAAAAAGGATTTCAGGCCCAGCTTCCCATCCATGAAACTATCCGGAATTGGGCAAAAAATGGATCCGTTGAAAGCGGTGAAAGTAGGGATGAAAACAGCCCTGTTCCGACAGATTTCACATTCTTAGGGAACTTCAACCGATCTCACTCCCAAAAATTGTTTGCCGAATGGAAAAACATCACTTTAGCTGAATTTAAATTGGAAGTGGCTTTAAAACTGTTGAGTCATAAAGCACATGGCTTAACTCCTCTCCAACTTCAGGAGTTGGGTGAATTTTTGAAAGGAAAAGTAGACCGAGAAGCGGACTTGGCTGCCTTTCTGGCCCAGCCCGATTGGACAAATTCAAACTCCCTTAAGGCCTTTGCTCGATTCATTGGGTCTTCCGAGGAACTAACGGCGAATCCTTACTTCTGCCCCTTGATTTGGAGTGCAGCCTTGCAAACCCAAGATAAATTACAAGCCTATGAACTCCTTCAAGCAGCAAGTGAATTTACTAAAGACCCACTTATCTGGGCTAAAAAAATAAAGGCAGCGCAAGAACTTGGATTGGATGGTTATGCCTCCGAAGCACGGGAAGAAATGAAGTCCTGGATGAGTGAAGAAGAAATTGAAGCAGTTTTGGGGGATAACTATTGAGAGATTTCATGTATTTTTAATGCAAATGAGTACCTTTCCGTATTGCTAAACCAACAAGTAAACATTTTACACCATGAGCAAAGTCATTGAAACGCACGAAATCAATAAAACCTACAAAATGGGTTCTGAAATTATTCAGGCATTGAAATCGGTGAGCATAAGCGTAAATAAAGGAGAATACGTCGCCTTCATGGGCCCTTCTGGATCGGGAAAGTCTACCTTAATGAACATCATCGGATGCTTGGATTCACCCACCTCTGGCAGCTACATTCTTGCAGGAAAGGATGTCAGCGACATGAGTGAAAACGAGTTGGCGGACATTCGAAACAAAGAAATTGGCTTTGTATTCCAAACCTTCAATCTTTTGCCTCGAGCCACTTGCTTGGACAACGTAGCCCTTCCCTTGGTGTATGCGGGCTATTCCAAATCGGAAAGAGAAGAGATTGCCTTCAAAGCTTTGGACAATGTGGGATTAGGAGATCGAACCACTCACCGACCCAATGAACTTTCAGGTGGTCAGCGTCAGCGTGTCGCCATTGCGAGAGCCTTGGTCAATAACCCAAGCATCATTTTGGCGGATGAGCCTACAGGTAACCTAGATTCCAAAACCTCCTACGGGATTATGGAATTGTTTCATGAGCTCCATGCCAAAGGAAATACAATTATCATGGTCACGCACGAAGACGACATCGCCCACTATGCACACCGCATCGTCCGTCTTCGAGATGGATTGGTAGAATCTGATAAAGTGAATCCAAATCCTACCCGAGGTATAGTGACTGCCTAATTCCTTCAAAGAGGCCCGTTATTCGTTTACAGCATACAGATTTACCATTGATATGAAAATCTATACTAAAACAGGGGATCAAGGAATCACCTCCTTGTTAGGCGGAGTACGAGTACCCAAATCTGATCTACGGATTGATGCCTACGGAACCTTGGACGAGTTGAATTCCTATTTGGGATTGCTTCGTGATCAAGAGGTAAATAAAAAAAGAGCAGAGTTGCTCAAAACCATCCAAGATCGTCTGTTCACCATCGGTGCGGACTTGGCTACGGTCCCTGGAAAAGATAAGGTAAAAAAACCTGATCTGTTTCCTGAAGATGTGGAACTATTGGAGAAAGAAATGGATGCGATGGATGCTGAACTTCCCATGCTCACTGCTTTCATTCTACCAGGAGGTCATACCGCTGTTTCTTTTTGCCATCTCGCCCGAACCGTCTGCAGACGCTCCGAACGGATCGTCGTGGAACTTGCCTCCGAAGAACCGGTCTCTGATTTGGTAATCCAGTACCTCAACCGACTTTCTGATTTTCTTTTCGTTTTGGGTCGAAAAATGGCTCAAGAACTTGAGGTAGAAGAAGTAACTTGGAAACCACGTTGGTAGATCAATAGCCATTATAAAAATATGCTTCGCAAATAAACGCACCCAGCCTCATGATTTCCATTTCAGTTACCAAAACCAGCCAGTCCAAACTTTCAGAAACAGACTTTTCCTCCCTAGTTTTTGGAAGGTCTATTTCAGACCACATGTTTGTGGCCGATTACCAAAATGGGGCTTGGGGTGATTTTCGAATCGTTCCCTATGGCCCTATGGAAATTTACCCAGGAAATGCGACACTACATTATGGGCAAGCCATTTTTGAGGGCATGAAGGCCTATAAAAATGAAAAAGGGGAAGTGTTGGTCTTTCGAGCAGCTGCGAATGCAAAACGATTGAATGAATCCGCAGCCCGAATGTGCATGCCACAATTGCCAGAATCCATTTTCCTAGAAGCGCTTAAGCAACTCCTCAACCTAGATCGAGATTGGGTACCCCAAGGAAAAGGATCAAGTCTCTACATCCGTCCATTTATGTTTGCGATGGACAATTACCTAGGAGTCAAACCATCCGATACCTACCGATTCATGATTTTCACCAGCCCTGTTGGGGCTTATTATTCCAAGCCTGTATCCGTAAAAGTAGAAACAACCTACACGCGTGCCTGTGAAGGGGGCACTGGGGAAGCCAAAGCTGCTGGAAACTATGCTGCATCCTTATATCCTGCCCTTTTGGCTCAAAAAGAAGGGTACGACCAATTACTTTGGACCGATGGGAAAACCCATAGTCACATTGAGGAAAGTGGAACCATGAATGTCATGTTCAAAATAAATGGAACGCTTATTACCGCTCCAACTCATGGCGGCACCATTCTCAAGGGAATTACCAGAAACTCAGTACTCCAACTTGCAAAAGATTGGGAACAACCTGTAGAAGAGCGTTTTCTAGCCGTATCAGAACTCGAGGAAGCCTTAAAAAATGGAAGTCTAGAAGAAGCTTTTGGAGTAGGTACTGCCGCAACTATTGCTTTTATCAATAAAATCAATGTGAACGGGAAAGATTACCTCCTTAATGAGCCAAGGCCGGACGCTTTCTCACAACGAGTTCTCTTGACATTGGATAGCATCAAATATGGAGAGATCCAAGATCCACACCAGTGGATGTTAACTATCTAATAGCCATTACGATGAACCTGCCAACCATCGTAGCAAAGCAATTTGGAAAGGTGCTCTTCACCTTCTTATTTCTTGGTTCGTTCGCAGGATCCATTTTCGCACAGGAACAACCAAAGAAATTTTTACTCCTCAAAAGAGGGGCCAACCAAAAGAGTCAAATTCGATATTACCCTGGGGAAGACATCACCTACAAAAGCAAAAAGATCGGCTATTTTGTGACCGATAAAATTGTCAACCTCGATACCGAATACCTCTACCTGACTGAGAATATTCTGAATCCATCAGATATTCTCGAAATCGACATTCAAGCGAAAGATCCTCGAAATCGAACCCTAACTAATTTGACCAACCTTTCCTTGGGAGCAGGAACTATGGCCATCGCTTTAGAAGGGATCAATAGCCTATACCAACAAGGCAAACTGCAATTCAGTCCTGGAGTGCTCAAAACTTCAGCTATTCTCCTGGGTACAGGATTTGGCTTACTTCCCCTGCGTTACAAAACCTTCACAATCTCAGACAAAAACAAACTTCAACTGGTACTCCTTGAAATTGAATAAAAGTATTGGCTGGTAAAACCGAGATTTTTTTCGATTTTTGCAACACATTTTTAACTTAGACAGATGACTTCAGACCAACTGAAAGACTTGAAAGCCCGCACATCGGCTTTGAGGAGGTATCTTTGACTACGATCGTAAGAAAGTAGAAATCCAAGACC
>JACCDJ010034371.1_pt1 | contig 17283 bp, 18 predicted proteins | sample 7444481 | NCBI WGS metagenome assembly JACCDJ01 (sample SAMN15323435, study PRJNA562643) | freshwater metagenome | isolation source: river surface water | place: USA:Blue River Watershed | collected 2017-08-15 | reverse complement strand
GCCGACGGCCTCTAGCAAACAGCTTTGAAGGACGAGGTACGGAAAGTCGCGTGAGAAAGCGACGCTTCCTTCCGGTGGAGTTACTTCGTGACCTGGTAGCCAGCGTCGCTGATCGCTTTTTCGATCGCGGCGGCATCGGTCTTTGAGCCTTCCGTCAGCGTCACTTTCGCCATGCCTTGCTCTTTCTTGGCGTCCACGAGCTTCACTTCCACCTTTTCCACTTCGGGAAGCTTCTTCAAAGCGGAAGTAAGAGTCCGCACGCAGCTTCCGCAGTGCATGCCTTGAATCTGAGTGGTGATGGCCGTGCCTGCCGAAGCCAGAGCGGGAGCGACGGACAAAGCGATCAGAGCGAGAGCGGATGTCAGGGTGCGAAGCATGGAAGGTTCTCCTTGAGTTGAAAAAAAGTCTGAGCCAGCCGGGGCTAAAACTTTCCCACGGAAAGGAAACTTTCCTGCCGATCGCGATTTCCGTCAAGTCGAGCCGGAAGGCTCGCTGTTAGGGCAGAGCCGAAAGGCTCGCAGAAGGGGTCGAGCCGAAAGGCTCGCTGGTCATCCCGAGAAGTGGCAGGCGGCGCCTTGGCCAGTCGATGCCCCGACCCAAGGAGGCGACTGAGTGCGGCAAACGGGCGCAGTTTTTGGGCAGCGGCCAGCGAAGCGGCATCCCGGCCCAGGATTCACAGGTGAGGGCACTTCGCCACTGAGCAGTTCCACCTGCCGGGCCTGCTCGCGCCGAGGATCGGGACGCGGGTTCGCGTCGAGCAGCGAGCGAGTGTAGGGGTGAGCGGGAGTCTGGAAGACGGCTTCCGCGGGCCCGATCTCGGCCAAGCGCCCTAGGTACATCACCGCGATTCGCTGAGAGATGAAGCGCACCATCGAAAGATCGTGGGCGATGAAAAGAATGGAAAGACCCAGAGTTTCTTTCAGGTCCAAAAGCAAGTTCACGACCTGCGCTTGAACCGAGACGTCGAGTGCCGAGATGGGCTCATCGCAGACCAGGAGTTCGGGCTCGAGCGCGAGCGCCCGGGCAATGCCGATGCGTTGCCGCTGGCCACCTGAAAATTCGTGCGGATACCGAGAAAGTTGCGCGGGACTCAGGCCTACGCGTTTCAGCCACTGCGCAGATTTTTCCCGGCAATCGGACTTCTTCCAAAGCGACTGAAGCAGCGGACCTTCCGAAAGAATTTCTTGAACGGTCATCCGAGGGTTGAGCGACGAAGCAGGGTCTTGGAAGACCATTTGAATTTTTCTGGCGAATTTTCGGAAGTCTTGTTGTCGGTAATTCTCGGGAAGCACTTCTCCCCGGAATCGAATATCGCCTGAGGTCCGGGGAACGAGTCCCGTGATCATTTTTCCCAAGGTCGACTTTCCGCATCCCGATTCGCCGACTAGGCCCAAAACTTCGCCTTCTCGGATCTCAAGGCTCACGTCTTCCACTGCGTGAAGGACACGCTGGGAATCCAATCGGTACTTCTTCGTCAGGTGATGAAGCTCAAGGATGGCGTGACTCATGGTCGCACCTCACGCCAGCAGCGAGAGGAATGTGCGGCAGAAACTGCATGGACCTCGGGTAAATTTTCGCGGCACACGCTCATGGCCTCACGGCAGCGCTCAAAAAAAGCACAGCCCTTCGGAGGATGCAAAAGATCGGGAGGGCTACCTTCAATCGAAGTGAGTCGACGAGGCGCTTGGGAAGTCGAGGTCGCGCCCTGGACTTCAGGCAAGGGCGCGCCTTGGCCTTCAGGCAAGGATGCGCGCAACCCTTGAGTGTAAGGGTGCCGGGGCTGATCAAACAACTCCTGCACGGGAGCTTCTTCGACCACTTGTCCTGCGTAGAAAACAGCCACTCGGTCGGCCATTCGCGCCACGACGCCGAGGTCATGAGTGATCAGAACTAAGGCCATGGCCTGCTCTTTTTGGATCTGCTTTAACAGCGACAAAATCTGAGCTTGAATGGTGACGTCGAGAGCCGTGGTCGGTTCGTCGGCAATCAGCACGCGCGGACGACACGCTAGGGCAATGGCAATCATCACGCGCTGGCGCATCCCGCCGGAAAGTTCAAACGGGTACTGCCCAAGGCGCGTGCGAGCTTCAGGGATTCGGACTTGCTCGAGAAGCGCGATAGCAGCGTCTCTGGCCGCTTTGCCTCTGAGTCCTTGGCGCGCTCGAAGGGTTTCTTCGAGCTGAGTGCCTAAGGTGAGGGTGGGATTCAAAGACGTCATCGGGTCTTGAAAAATCATGGCCCAGTCTTTGGGCTGGCCTGAGCGCTCATCCCAACGAATTTGCGCAGGAGGCGTCGGAAGAAGCCCGAGCAGTGCTTGGAAAGTGACGCTCTTTCCGCAACCGCTTTCGCCGACAATGGCGAGAGTTTCGCCAGCCGCTACTTGAAGGCTCACTCCGCGAACGGCTTGGACGGGGCCGTCGTCGGTGCGGAATTCCACTTGGAGATTTTTGACCGAAAGGAGCGAGCTCATGAACGCCCTCGCAGCTTGGGATCGAGAGCGTCGCGGAGCGCGTCTCCCAGTAGGTTAAAGGAAAGCACCGTTCCCGAGATAAAAAGAGCGGGGAAAAGAAATTCGTGAGGCGAGGTGAGGAAGGTGCGAATCCCGTCGTTACACAAAGTGCCCCAGCTTGCAGCCGGGGGTTCCACGCCGAGGCCGATGAAGGACAGGAACGCTTCGGTGAAAATCGCCTGTGGAATGGCGAAAGTCACTGCTACGAGAAGCACTCCCAAAGTGTTTGGGAGTAAGTGCTGAAGAAGGAGGTGCAAAGGCCCTGCTCCAAGAAGGCGCGCCGCTTGAACGAATTCCTGCTCTTTCAACTGCAAGATCTGGCCACGAACCAAGCGCGCCGGTCCTACCCAAGAAAGCGCGACTAACGCCGTGAGCGGTGGAAGTCCTAAGGTGACCTGAAGCAAAATCGCGACCAGGAGGAATGGGAGAGCTAAAAAGATGTCCGTCACCCGCATCACCCAGAGGTCGACTTTTCCGCCAAAAAGTCCGGCGAGTCCCCCAATCCCTAAGCCGATCAATAGCGCTAGAATCGGCGCGGTAAGGCCGATGGAAAGAGAAATTCGGGCGCCTTGCATGAGACGCGCTAGCAGATCTCGGCCAAACGAATCCGTGCCCAAGGGGTGGGCTTTGATTCCAATGAGTTCGCCTAGGCGCGCTTGGGGATTTTCTGAGAGTGCGTCGTCGAGCGCCATTCCCGGTTCTAAGTCCACCCGCAGCGGTTGGCTCGGTGGGGACTCGTCTCCGTCAGAATTTTGCGCCACCACCGAGTAGAGCCACGGGCCCGGCCCGAGTTCGAAGCTGTCCAGGTAGAGCGGCTGCGCCGAAGCGCTGAGTTCGGCCAGCGGCACGCCCAGAGCTTGGGCGTGCAAAAGTGCCGGGCCAGGAGCGCGATACACGGTGTAGCTCGCAGCGCTCGGGAGCGCTTGCCACTCGAGGCGCACGCCGAGGACACTGGGCGCACCTTGGAGGCGGAGGTTGACGGGCGCTGTGAGCGTCGAGGCGTCGCCTGCTGTCTCTGGCGTGGCGCGGGCCACTGTTTCTGTCGTGGCGCGGGCCACTGTTGCTTCCGTGGCGCGGGCCACTGTCTCTGTCGTGGCGCGGGCCACTGTCTCTGGCGTGGCGCGGGCCACTGTTTCTGTCGTGGCGCGGGCCACGACTCGCACCGTGCGGCCGAGCGACGGCGGCTCCGAGAGCCGCGCAAGACTCGGTGCTGCCGGGTCCTGCTTCCAAAGCAGGGGCCCGGCCAGCGTGAAAATCGCCAGCGCCCCGAGGAACGAAGCCGAGCCCAAAGCCCAAGGGTCGCGCCTCAGGCGAAGCCACGCGTCCTGCCAAGCCGAGCGCGAGGGGCGCTCCGGGCGCGGCTCAGGGGGACGGGGCCAGGGCAAGCGCTCAAACTCGGACGGGGCCGGGCGCTGGGTGGAGTGGCTCATCGGCTTCGGCCCTCGAGCGAAATGCGCGGATCAACTAGGCCATAAAGGAGGTCGACCGCGAGTACCATCAGGACGAGAAAGCTTCCGTAAAACACGGTCAGCCCTAAGATCACCGTGTAGTCGAGCTGCTGAATGGCTTGAACGAAGTAGCGCCCCAGTCCCGGGATCGCAAAAACCGACTCCACGACAAATCCGCCTGTCGTCACCGAAGCGATGCTCGGTCCCAAGTAAGTCAGGACTGGGAGAACCGCGTTTTTGAGTTGGTGAACGAAGAAAATCCTGAGCGGCGAGAGTCCCTTCGCGCGCGCGGTTCGGACGTAATCTTGGTGAACTACTTCGAGAAGGGATGAACGCATCAGACGCGTCAGAAAAGCTTGAGTTCCCAGAGCCAAAACGATTGCGGGAAGAATTCGGTGGTGAAAGCCCCCCCAGCCGCCGACCGGGAGCCACTCCGTTCCGGTCTTCTGATTCAGTTCGCTGATGGCGAGTTGCAGGCAAGCTGCGATGACAAAATTAGGAACTGAAACGCCCAAGATCACCCAGAATAAAGTGGCGCGGTCTAAGGCCTGCCCCCTGCGTAAGGCTGAAAATGAGCCCAGTAAGATGCCGCCCGTCGCGGCTAAGCTAATCGCTAAAAGCCCGAGCGTTGCTGAAACCGGGAAGTGATCGCGGATGATGTCGTTCACTTTGCGATTGGGCTGAGTGAAGCTGATGCCGAATTCGCCTCGCGAAAGGTCCTTCAAGAAGTAGCCGTATTGAACCAGCGGCGGTTGATCCAGATGGTACTGCTTCATGAGGCTCGCTCGGAGCTCGGGCGTTTGCTCTTTCTCGCTCAGCAGTGGGTCGCCTGGAATCAGATGAAGGGCTGTGAATGTAGCCGTAGCTAAAACAAAAACCGTCAGAACTCCGAGGGCCAAGCGTTTCACGAAGTAGCGAAAGAAACCGTTCATGGCTCAAACCTCGCCCGCGAAAAATCTGGATCCGGGCTGAGTTGATGACGAATGACGCCTTTCAACTCGGGCCGGGTCACCCAAATGATGTTTTTTTCAATCGTGGGAATGAAAGCGACGTCCTCGAGTCCGAGTTTTTCTGCTCGCGCCAAAGCGGCCATTCGGCGAGGGGCTTGAGTCTCGCTTTGCGCTTCGCGAAGGGCTTCGTCGACTGCGGGATTGAAATACTTTCCTCGGTTCGCTCCGTGATCCGACTTCAAAAGCTCCACAAAAGTCAGCGGGTCGAGATAATCCGGTCCCCAGGTGGCCGACACCAAATCGAACTGGCCGGCTTTCGATTTAGCCAAGCGCTGCTTAAAAATTTGCGAGTCGATCCGAATTTTTAAGCCCAGTGCGCGGTCCAGCACGGTTTGCACATGCTCGGCCTCGCGAACGGCCAGGGCAGAATCCGTGGTCAGCCAATGGAGAGTGGGGATGTTCCCACCGAGTTCCGCGCGGGCCAGTTCCAGGTGTTTCTTGGCTTCTAAAAGATTCTGGCGGGGAGCGGGTCTTGGAAACTCTTCGCGAAATTTTCCGCGCGCACCCGGAACCCAAGACGGCACCAAGCCATGAGCCACCGGAGTTCCTGGAATTCCATTCACTCTTTGAACGTAAGCATCGAGGTCTAAAGCCAAAGCAATGGCTTTTCTGAGATGGAAATTCCGGGTGACGCGGCCTTCCCGAAAATTGAACTGAAGGAAATAGATACCGCCGTCGTTAAACGCCCGCATGCGAAAACCTTCACGAAGAGCCAGCGGCAGGTTCTCGCGCCCGAGCTGCTCGATCAGGTCCGTCTTTCCCGCTTTGAAGAAATTGAACTTGGCGCCTAGATCAGTGGTGATGGCCGCAGTCTCAATTCCATCTAGCCGCACTTGGGACGCATTCCAGTAAGTGGGGTTTTTCTTCATCGAAAGTGACGCGCCATGCACCCAAGAAGTGAGCGTGAAGGGACCGTTCGTGATCAAAAGGTCGGCATCCGATCCGTAGCGGAGCCCCCATTTCTTGAGGGCGTCCTCGCGAAGCGGAAAGTAGGTCGAAGTCGCAGTGAGGCCTAAAAAGTAAGCACACGGGCGCTCGAGCTCGACTTCGAGCGTTCGCTCATCGATGGCCCGCACCCCTAAAGATTCAGCCGGCAAGAGCTTCTTTGAGATCGCTTCCGCATTCTTCACCGGCGCCATTAAAAAAGCGGTCGTGCTTTGCGTGGCAGGATCCACCACTGCGCGCCAAGCGTGCACAAAGTCACCAGCGGTAACGGGTTTTCCATCGTTCCACCGCGCTTTCTCGCGGAGGTGGAAAGTGAACCGAAGTGGGGTCGCTTTCCACGTTTCAGCGACTCCGGGCTCGATCTGCCCCCTTGCGCCGACTCGGGTCAGGCCTTCCCCGATATGACCGAGCACAAAGTTACTGGTTTGATCGGTGGCAAGAAGGGAATTGAGTTGTGGCGGTTCGCTGGCCAAGACCAGACGAAGAATTGAAGGGGCTTTGGAAGGCGGATTCTCGGTGGCGCCTAAAGAGCCCGCCATAAGAAATCCCAGGGTCATTCCCGCGAGGAGAAAAACACTCCCTGACCTTCGAGACCCCTTCATGCGCTCGGGCCTTGCTGAGGCACGCTTTGGCTCAAACCCACGACCGCCTTTGCCCAGAGGTCTGAGCTATTCAGAGACGGAATTAAGAACAGGTCTTTTCCGCCGGCTTCTTGCCAAGATTCCAGACCCCGCATCGAGATTTCTTCGAGAGTCTCCAAGCAATCGGCCACGAAGGCCGGGCAAGCGACTGCAAGGCTTTTGATGCCTTTTTTTGGCAACTCTTCGTAAAGATGGTCGGTGTAGGGGCGAATCCAAGGCGTGCGTCCCAAGCGCGATTGAAAGGAGATGGAGAACTGATCGGGCTTGAGCTCGAGCTTTCGCGCCAAAGCGTAGGCCGTCTGAAAGCACTGCGAGCGGTAGCAGTCGCGATTGGCTTCGATCCGAGTTTCGCAGCAATCGGGCTTGCACAAGCAGTGGGCTTCGGTCGGATCGGTTTTTTTCACGTGGCGTTCAGGCACGCCGTGAAAGCTAAAAAGCAGGTGATCCCAAGGCCTCGCGGAAATCGACTCGCGAATCGTGTGGGCAAAAGCATCGAGGAAACCCTCATCAATGTGAAAGTCGCGCACCGTGGAAACGGGCGGATTCCAATTCAAGATTCGAAGCTGGTCTTCGACCTCTCGCAGGCAAGACTCGGTCGCAGCCAGCGAGTACTGAGGATAGAGCGGAAGAACCCGCAGCTTTTCAGCACCACGGGCTTTCAGCTTTTCGAGCCCTTCGCGCACGGATGGACTCCCGTAGCGCATGGCAAACTCGACCGGTACTTTCGGCCCGAGGAGCTGCTGAACCTTAGTGGTTAGGTCGCGCGTGTGGAACTTGAGCGGAGAGCCGCGGTCCGTCCAGATCTTCGAGTAAGCTTCCGCCGAAGTATGTGAGCGGCGGGGCACGATTAAGGCATTGACCAGAAACCAGCGAAGCGGTTTGGGAATGTCCACGACCAAGCCATCCATGAGGAATTGGCGCAAATAGCGGCCAACGGCCTCGGCGTCGGGGCGGTCGGGGGTACCCAAGTTCAAAAGCAGAATTCCGGTCACTGACTCGCTCAAAGGGGTGTTCATTGAGCGTTGAACGCTACCCGAGCGAATGCTTGCCGGCAACCGCGTCTTGGCCTGTTTTTCCTGGCCTTCCCGCGCCTTCGCCTTGTCTCGTGGCCCCCCTTCGGGCTAGAACAGAGTCATTATGGGCGCACAGTGGAAACATGCCGGTCGCGTCGCCAACGCTGCAAAGCGGGGCGCCGTTTTCGGGAAATTGGTGAAAGAAGTTCAGGTCGCAGCGAAATTGGGAGGTCCGGATCCGGACGGCAACTTCCGCTTGCGAACGGCTTTGGAAGCGGCCAGGAAAGCTTCCGTTCCCCGAGACACGATCGATCGCGCCATTAAAAAAGGCGCAGGCATCGGCGAAGATGCGGTTCAGTACGAGACCATTGTTTTTGAGGGCTTCGCACCCCACAACGTTCCCTTGATCGTGGAGTGCCTGACCGACAATCGGAACCGCACTTCGGCGGATATCCGGGTGCTGTTCCGAAAAGGTCAGCTGGGCGCCCAAGGGGCGGTGGCTTGGATGTTTGACCGAATGGGCGTGGTGGAAGCCACTCATACGGACAAGTCTTTAGATCTGGAGAGCGTGGCAATTGAAGCAGGCGCCCAGAATGTGGAGCCGCTCGAGGCCGAGGAAGTGCCAGCCGGTCAGGTGGGTGCCCGATTCATTGCGGAGCCCACCGATTTGGATGCAGTATCCAAGTTCGTTGCCCAAAATGGCTGGTCGGTGACTCAAGCCGAACTCAGCTATTTGGCGAAAAACCCGCTCGACATCGAAGATGCTGCGAAGAAAAAGGAAGTCACGGATTTCCTCGAGGCCATCGATGACAACGATGACGTCCACCGGGTTTACGTCGCGCTGAAGTAAGGGCTCGCTTCCCCGATCGCCTCGCTGTCAGGGTGCGGGAGCGCTTTCATCTTGATCTTCTGGGTCGAAAGGATCGCGCCTCGGGTCGAATGCGGCCCGTAGTTTTCGGTGAAGGCTTCGATTTCTTCTGAAGAACTGCGCAAAGTCGAGTTGGGTTTGAATCCCGATTTGAAGCGCAGGCTCGCGGGTGGACGAGTAAAAGTGCTCAAGCCCGAGCTGCGCAAAAAGCGACAGGGTGCCCCGCGGAGTATTCAGAAAAAGCTCAATTCGGGTCGACCATTCCTGGTCTTGGGCTTTTGTTCCCAGCCAGTGCCCCATTTGAGCCCGACTTTGATCCCACGAGGCAAACGTCCACTCGAGAGCGTAGCGTTCGCTGATATCCCAGTGAAAGCCTGCGGTGCCTTGAGTCCTTAAAACTTGGGCTCCGAGCAACGCCTGCTGATTCTCGAGCGACAAAAAGCGCACTCCCAGCGCATCGACAGCCAGCTGAGCAAAAAGCGTGAGGGTGCCGTCGCGGTTCAGGCTCTGCGTGTGATTGGCTAGGTAACCTAAGGCGCTCACGCTGCCGCTGAACCGAGTTCCGCCGTCGAGCTGCCTTCGGATTTGAGAGGGAAATCGTCTGAGGCCCTGGAGTGTACTGGCCCGGTCTGATTCTGTTTCCCGGAGCCGCGACTCGGGAACGTAATTGATTCTGAGCTCGTTTAAGGGGCCTGAGATTCCTTGGCCGAGCGGAAACTCGACTTGGGCCCAGATGCGGCGATGGATCTTCTTGGGCCCTGCGGGGGTTTCAACGTAGTACTCGGCGCTCAGCAGCACGGCTTGTTCGTTCTCCGCCAAAGCCCTTTCTCGAAAAATCTGCACGTTCAGGTAGCGCCGATCCTTCCCTTCGTATTCGGCTTGGGTAGGGCCGTAGGTTCGAGGCTGCGAAGAAAATGGGGGGAGCGTGTCAGCGCGTGCGGCGGCGCTAGTCGTCAGAAAAATCAATCCGATGAGGCGCATCGCCCCCTGAATCCGAGTCCCACCCATTTGCTTGGCTTTCCGCGTAACAGCCCTGGGCGGGAAGGGGCAAGGCCCTTCAAAAGGCTTGTCAAAAACAGGTCTGCGGGTGGAGGTTTGCCCTCATGATGAAACACCTTCTTGTTGGATGCATGATTGTGGGTTCCCTGGGCAGTGGGCTGGCTTTCGCCGCTAAAGAAGCGCCAAAGCTCCCCACTCACGCCGTGATTGAAACGACGGCTGGGAAGATTGAAGTGAAGCTCTATCCGGAAGTGGCTCCGAAGACGGTTGAGAACTTTGCTGGGCTCGCCACCGGAAAGAAAACCTGGACCGATCCGCGTTCCGGTAAAACGATGACTGGAAAAGCTCTGTACAACGGGACCATCTTTCACCGGGTCATTCCGGGATTCATGATCCAAGGGGGCGATCCGACCGGTACCGGTCGTGGAGGCCCGGGCTACCAGTTTGATGATGAACTGAGCCCTCTCGAGACCTTCAATCGCGCTGGCATTCTCGCCATGGCGAACGCAGGCCCGGCAACCAACGGTTCGCAGTTTTTTATCACCGTGAAGCCCACTCCTTGGCTCAACGGGCGTCACACCATCTTCGGGGAAGTGACCCAAGGCATGGATGTGGTCGAAAAGATCGTCACCGCTCCTCGCGGCGATATGGATCGCCCGGAAAAGCCGGTCTCGATTCAAAAGATCACTTTGAAATAAGGATCTGCGGGCTTGGGCTTCAGGTGCCGATCAGAACGAGCAGCTTGAAAGTGGCGTAGAAACCACCGGCAATCGCGATGACGGCGCCTGCAGCCAGGCTCAGCATGAAGGGAATGCGAACGAGTGGGTTTTGGAGAAGCGCTTGGAGTTTTTCGGTATCCATGCGCTCGAACTTAGCAGCTTCCGGAAGGGGAACCAAGATGCAGAAATTGAAAAACGGACTCCTGGGCTTGATTCTGACTGGAATTTTAAGCGCCAGCTGTGCTCATGCGGATACCGAGTCTCGAGAAGTGGCGGAAGAGAAAGGAAAGCCTGCTCTGCGGACGGTCCCCTTTGTCGATACCCAGAAGTACCTGGGCCTTTGGTATGAAATCGCGCACTTCCCGAATCGCTTTCAGAAGGGCTGCCATGCGGCCACGGCCGAGTATTCTTTGAAAAAATCGGGCGCGATTCGTGTGCTCAATACCTGCCTCTCGGACAAAGACGAAAAACCCAAGAAGGTCGACGGCGAGGCCAAAATCGCAGACCGCACGACCGGAGCGAAACTCAAAGTCACCTTTTTGCCCTCGTGGCTTCGCTTCTTGAATGTGGGGGTAGCGAATTACTGGATCATCGATCTGGATGCCGATTACGGCTGGGTCGTGGTGAGTGAGCCCTCGCGCAAGTACATGTGGGTGCTCGCTCGCGAGACGCAGCTCGATCGGCAGACGTATGAGAAAATCTTGGAACGCGCTCGCGAACAGGAACTCGACGTATCAAAACTCGTGTTCTCGCGTCCGGATGCTTTGAAGGACTGAACCAAAAGCGGCAGTTCGCAACGAATCAAATCTTTGCGAGCGATTCAAACGATTGGCCGATGGCGTAATCCAGCCATCGGCCTTTTTCATGGGATAAGTAGCCCATGTGGCCTCCGACCCGTTCGATGTGAAGGGTCGTCGTCGAAGAAAGGCGCGCATCCCGGTAATCCTGCACGTCGATGAAAGGGTCATCGGCTGCGGTGAGAATGAGGGTGGGTGTTTGAATACTTTCTAAGTGCGGCCCGGAAGAGCAACTCGAGTAGTAGTGCTCGCGGCTTTGAAAGCCACCTTGAGGCGCTGTGTAGGCTTGATCAAAGTCGTGCAGAGTTGCCCAAGGACGCACCGGCGGGGGTGCAGGCACGGTGCTGTTACAGAGCTTCACAAAGCGAAGATCGTAAACCCGGTTCAGTCCTCGCTTCAGGAGCAGCGCCGATCTTTCGAGTTGAATGGGTGCGTTTACCGCCAAAGCGGCATCGGGTTTTTCGCTCCCTCGCCGGCCCGTCAGAAGCAGTAAAAGAGCGGCTCCACTCAGTGAAAAGCCCAAGGCAAAAACAGGCTGTCCTGGGCAAAGTTCTCGCGCACGAAGAATGGCTGCCGAGAGGTCTTCGGCCCGCCCTGAATGGTAGGGACTCTTCGCCAGTCCTTTGCCTTCACCGCACCCGCGATGGTTCACGCGGAGGACTGAAAATCCGAAGCGCTCGCGGATCACCCGGGCAGAGCGAGTCATGTAATCGGCGTCGATCGTGCCCCCAAGTCCATGAAAAATGCACACGACGCCTGGGCGCGTGCCGGGGTGGAAACGAGCAGTGAGGGTGTCTCCGTCCGGGAGCGGAATGCGGATTGCCTGCCCTGCTTCTTCCCACCGGGGAGAAGGCAAGAGATGGCCGAGCAAAGTCTGGGCGTGGCCGCTTCGTGCCCAAACGGGTGGGCGGCAAGGATCTAAGTGGAGTTTCGGTGCCCTCATTTTTCTGAAGGCTTTCAGCTTTCTTTAACGAGTTCCGAGCGAACGTCCCAGAGTTCCGGAAAACACTTTTTCGAAGTCGTCGATCGCAAGTACCCCACACCGCTTGATCCGCCGGTTCCTTGTTTGAAGCCGATGATTCTTTCGACCACACGGACGTGGTGTTCTCGCCAAAGCCCTAGGTACTGGTCGAGTTCGACGAGCGATTCACAGAGCAGGTAAACTTCGAGATGCTCTTCGGGGCGCTGATAAATCGAGCGGATTTCGAGTTTTTTCCGTCTCAGCATGCCCAAGAACTCCGTGCGGAGATCCGGCCCATCCAAACGCTTTTGGAGGATTTCGACGAGCTCGGGGCGATTCTTGAAAAACGCCAAATAACGCTCTTCTTTTAGACCCGCGAAGAACTCGAGTTCCCGGAACTGGGCCGACTGAAAGCCACTGGCGGGGTTCAGGCGATCGCGGAAGGCCAGAAAATCCACCGGCCGCATGGTTTCCAAAATGTGAATTTGCGGAACCAAAATGCGGAAAATCTCGACCACGCGTTTGACGAAATGCTGGGCTTTCAAAACTTCGTCACGCTTCACGTGCTCCAGGGCTTGTTCCAGCTCATGCAAGATGAGCTTGAACCAAAGCTCATAGGCTTGGTGAATGATGATGAAGAGCATCTCGTCGTGGTGGGCGGGCTCGGATTGGGGTTTTTGAAGCTGAAGGAGCTGAGGAATGTGCAGGTAGTTATTATAGTCCAGCTCGGTTGCGCCGTACGCACGGGGTTCTTGGGGGTTCATGGTTCGATCCTCACGGTGAGTTCTTCAAACCCTTCCACACGAAGGGCAATGGTTTGGCCGGGCTCAAGAACGATGGCCGAAGTGGCGGCGCCCGCAAGCACCCAGCCTTCTACGGCCACGCCCGGCTGATGGATTTCGAGGAGTTCACAAAGCTGAACGAGGCTTTCCACCGGGTCGCCCGAAATCGCATCGGCAGTCGCGCTCTCTTTGACTGCGCCGTTCAGGAGAAGTTCCATCTTCCGGGATTTCAGATCGACCTTGGGGTCGAGTTTTTGAGGAGTTCCGAGAACGAAACGTGACGACGACGAATTGTCCGCGACGACATCGGGCAAGCTAAAGTATTTGAAACCGACATAGCGGGAATCCAGGATTTCAAGCGCCGGGCAAACCCAGTCGCAGGCCTCGAGCGCTTGCTCGCGAGTGATTTTTCCTTGGAGCGGCTTTTTTACATGAAAAGCAATTTCAGGCTCAATTTTCGGATGAATGTGCCCTGAGATCTTGAATGCGCCCTTCACTTCCATCGGGGCGGTCAATTCACCGTAAACCGGCGAATGAAGGCCCATCTGCTGGCGTTTGGCTTCTGAGGTCAGGCCCATCTTCCAACCCGAAAGCACTTCACCTCGTGCGATGCGCTTTTCGATTCCCAGTCGCTGGATGCGGTAAGCGTCGCCTAAAGTTAGGTTCGGGAAAGTTTCCGTCAACCGAGCCACTTCGTGCGCATTCTGCAGGGCTTCGTCCAAAATACCCGACAAGCGCTCGAGTGACGCCTGGTCGAGTGTTGGACCGTCATCGGGGCGATGGGGTGGGTGGCCGGTCGGCAGTGAAGTCATAGAGGCGCCACCTTAGTGCAGACCGGTGCCGAGAGGAACTGGATTCCGGGATCATCCCGTGGTCTAAGAACGGGCGTGATGGACCAACGGGAATACTATGACCTGAGTCCGAAGGTGGGGGAGTCGATCGCTGTTTTTCCGGGCGATACGCCGTTTCGGCGCCGGCTGCTTCTCGACTTTGGAAAAGGAAACCACTTAGCCCTTTCGGGAATTGAAACCACTTTGCACTTAGGGGCTCATGCCGATGCTCCTTGCCACTACCATCCCGATGGGGCCGCCATTGACGAGCGGGATCTGAATCTTTACTTCGGCCTGGCTCAAGTCGTCGATGTCTCTGGTTTGCCTCGCGGCGAGCGAGTGGGGCTTTCCCACTGGGGCAAGCGCACGGTGCAGGCCCCTCGTATTCTTTTCCGGACGGGATCCTTTCCGGATCCGGACCAATGGAACGGTGATTTCAATTCGCTTTCGCCCGAGCTCCTCGAGTACTTGGCAGGCCAAGGGGTTCGCTTAGTCGGAATTGATACGCCTTCGGTGGACCCTGCTGAGTCGAAGGCTCTGGAAGCGCATCAAGCGCTTTATGCGGGAGACTTTGCGGTGCTTGAAGGCTTGGTCTTAGGCGGAGTTCCTGAAGGAGTTTACGAGCTGACCGCGTTACCACTCAGGCTTACCGGAGCCGACGCTTCTCCCGTTCGGGCGGTGCTATGGAAGAAATAAAGAATTTCATCGATGGAAGGTTTTTACCGGCCCAGCGCGGAGGATGGATTGAGAATTTCGAGCCTGCCACGGGCCGGGTCTCAGGCCGAATCGCTGATTCGGGGCCGGAGGACATCGAGCTTGCGGTGCGTGCCGCAAGCTCGGCTTTCCCGGCTTGGTCAGCCCGTTCGCCAAGTGAGCGTGCGAAAATTCTAAGAAAAATCGCATCACAGATCGAAGCGCGCTTGGAAGAGTTCGCGCAGGCCGAGAGCCGGGACACTGGTAAACCGATTCGTCTCGCTCGGGAAGTCGACATCCCGCGGAGCATTTCTAATTTTGAGTTCTTTGCGGACGCCTGCTCGCAATTCGCTTCCGAATCGCATTCGATGGAAGGCGTGGCTCTGAATTACACCCTTCGCCAGCCCTTGGGTGTGGTGGGCTGTATTTCGCCCTGGAATCTGCCGCTTTATTTACTGAGCTGGAAAGTGGCGCCTGCTTTGGCGGCTGGAAACTGCGTGGTGGCAAAACCATCGGAAGTGACGCCGCTGACAGCTCAATTGCTGGGGGAAGTGTGCCAGGCCTCTGGCGTCCCGCCCGGTGTTTTGAACTTAGTTCACGGAACAGGCCCTCGAGCGGGAGCCGCTCTGGTCGCTCACCCCGAGATTTCTGCGGTCTCTTTTACGGGAAGCACCCGGGTGGGCCAGGAAATCACGCGCGTCACAGGACCTGCGTTCAAAAAAGTATCGCTGGAACTCGGCGGAAAAAACGCGAACCTGATTTTCGCAGACTGTGATTTTGAAGAAGCACTCGCGACGAGCGTTCGTTCGAGTTTTTCGAATCAAGGGCAGATCTGTCTGTGCGGGTCGCGGATTCTGATCGAGCGCCCTCTTTACGAGCGATTCCGCGATGAGTTCGTGAAGCGGGTCAAAGCACTCAAGCAGGGTGATCCGATTGATCTTGCAACCGAGCAAGGTGCCGTTGTTTCCAAAGCCCATTACGAAAAGGTACTGGCTTGCATTGAAACCGCTCGTCAGGAAGGCGGAAAGGTCCTTTGCGGGGGAAAAGCAGCCCAAGTTTCAGGCCGCTGCCAGGACGGGTGGTTCATCGAGCCCACTGTCATCGAAGGGCTGCCGCAAAATTGCCGCACCAACCAGGAAGAGATTTTCGGACCCGTCGTCACTCTTCAACCGTTTGATCGTGACGAGGAAGCCTTGGAGTGGGCGAATTCGACTCGCTACGGGCTTGCCGCAACGGTCTGGACGCGGGACTTAAAGCGGGCGCATCAGCTTGCAGCCCGAATCAAAACGGGCATTGTTTGGATCAATTGCTGGATGCTGAGAGACCTTCGCACTCCGTTCGGAGGGGTGAAGGATTCCGGCGTGGGTCGTGAGGGGGGCTGGGAAGCCATGCGCTTCTTTACCGAGCCCAAGAATGTGTGCGTGAAATTATGAGCGTAAAAACGGAGAGTTTTGAATCCAAGAAAGCCCCAGAACCGGTGGGAAAATACCCGCATGCTCGGCGCGTGGGGAATCTCCTCTTTCTTTCGGGCGTGGGCCCAAGGTCCCGGGGAAAGAAAGAAATCCCAGGGGTTGAGCTCGATTCTTCAGGCAATATTGCCTCTTACGACATCGAGACCCAGACCCGCTCTGTCTTTGAAAACGTCAGGAACATTTTGGAAGAGTCGGGTTCGAGCTGGGATCGCTTGGTCGATGTGACGGTTTACCTGACGAATATGAAAAAAGACTTTCCGACTTATAATCGGCTTTGGGCCGAGTATTTTTCTGAAAATCCGCCTTGCCGAACGACGCTTGAAATCGGCGCTTTGCCGACTCCCATTGCGATCGAACTGAAGTGCATTGCAACGATCGATTGAGGTTCCCATGATGAAGCCGCTGAATTTTCAAAAATGGATCGATGAACACCGAAGCGAACTGAAGCCCCCGGTCGGCAATATGCAGATCTGGCCGAACCGAGAGTTCATGGTCACGGTCGTTGCTGGCCCGAACGCACGATCCGATTTCCATATCAACGAAGGGGAAGAGTACTTTCATCAACTGGAAGGAACGATGCTCCTTCGCATGTTGGTGGATGGAAAGATCGAGAACATGGCGATTGGTCCGGGCGAGATCTTTCTGCTTCCTGCCAAAGTGCCTCATTCCCCGCAGCGTCCTTCCGGAACACTCGGTGTGGTCATCGAACGCAGGCGCCTTCCGAACGAACTCGACGGGTTTGTTTGGTACTGCGAAAAGTGCCACGAAAAAATGTACGAGGAATTCCTTCACGTGACGGACATCGTCCGCCAACTCCCTCCTGTTTTTGACCGATTCTTTGGGATTCCCGAGAACTGCAAATGCGGGAAATGCGGCTGGGTGGCTCAGCGGAAACCTTCTGCGTGAACCCCCTGAAGATCGACATCCACACGCACCTGCTTCCCCGGGAAATGCCCCGGTTTCGCGACCGGTTTGGTTACGGCGGATTCATGGGTCTTGAGCACCATGCGCCTTGTCGGGCGAAAATGGTGCGCGATGATGGAAAGTTCTTCCGAGAAGTCGAAAGTAACTGCTGGGACCCCGAGCAGCGCTTAAAAGAGTGCGACTCTCACGGCGTGGGGGTGCAGGTCCTTTCCACAGTCCCCGTTCTTTTCAGCTACTGGGCGAAACCTGCGGACGGCGGGGAAGTGGCTCGTTTTCTGAACGACGACTTAGCGAGCACGGTGGTTAAAAACCCGAAGCGCTTTGTGGGACTCGGAACGGTGCCGCTTCAAGATCCCGAGTTGGCGTGCCGTGAGCTCACGCGCTGTGTGCAGGAACTCGGCTTCTCGGGTGTGCAAATCGGCAGCCATGTGAATGATTGGAACCTCGATGCGCCCGAGCTTTTCCCTTTCTTTCAGGAAGCCGAACGATTGGGCGCAGCCGTTTTCGTTCATCCTTGGGACATGATGGGCGAGAGCCGGATGCCCAAGTACTTCCTGCCCTGGCTCGTCGGGATGCCGGCCGAGACTTCGCTTGCCATCTGCTCGATGATTTTCGGTGGAGTCCTGGAGCGTCTGCCTAAGCTTCGCATTGCCTTTGCGCACGGAGGGGGAT
>JACCDJ011125113.1_pt1 | contig 17304 bp, 11 predicted proteins | sample 7444481 | NCBI WGS metagenome assembly JACCDJ01 (sample SAMN15323435, study PRJNA562643) | freshwater metagenome | isolation source: river surface water | place: USA:Blue River Watershed | collected 2017-08-15 | reverse complement strand
GCGTACAGAACGAGCGATTCGATCAGCGCCAGACCGATGATCATCGGGACGAAGAGCTTGCCTTGAGCAGCCGGGTTACGGGCGATGCCGTCCAGAGCTGCCGTAGCAGTGCGGCCTTGAGCCAATGCGCCGCCGAAAGCAGCGATGGCGATGGTGAGGGCGGGGCCCCAAGCAGCCAGACCGCTGTTAGCGGCGGCAGCAGGAGCAGCACCTTCTTGAGCCATAGCAACAGAAGCGCCGAAGGTCAGGGCCAGGGAAGCAACAAACAACAGGGTTTTACGGAAGTTCATGTTCAATACCACCTTTCTCAATGGTCATGTGAGGTCGACATGGAAATGTAGACCATCGTCATCAGGCAGAAGACGAAGGCCTGGATAAAGGCCACAAACGCTCCCAACCCGTAAAAAATTACGGGGAGAAGGTAAGGAACCAAATCGCTGAAGATGCCAAGGACGACGTGATCGCCCATGATATTTCCGCGCAAACGCAAAGCCAGCGAGAGCGGACGGAAAACGTGAGACGCTAATTCAATCACCAACATCAAGGGTGCCAGCGCCAACATGGGTCCCAAGAAATGCTTCAGGTAGCCCACGCCGTTCGCTTTGAAACCAGCATAGTTATAATAGATGAACACGAACACGCCGAGAGCAAGAGTCGTGTTGATGTTGTCCGTCGACGCGCCTAGGCCTGGAACCAAACCCAAGATGTTCGAGGTAAAGATAAAGACAAAGAGCGACCCGATCACCGGAAAGAAGGTCGGTGCATCGTGATGCCCGATCACACTCTCGGTCAAACCGTAGAGCTTCTCCGCAACGATCTCAAAAAAGTTGCGGTAACTGAGAGTACGGTCTGGAACAATCCCACCATCCGGACGCTGCATCGCCGTCTTCAGCTGAAGACGAGCCACCCAGGACGTCAGGATCAAAGTGATCCCTACGAATCCCGCGGTCAGGATGTGATTAGGGACGTGTTCGAGTCCCGGAATCTGCTGCAAAAAGCTGAATGAGCTATGGCCTGCTGTCGCCATTAAACTTTTCCTTCTGATACCACCACAAACCGCCCAGGAGAGGGACGACCACCAATGTGGACAGACCCATAAGGATCGCGCGAAGGGGGGAATTGCGGCCGGCCCACAAAACCACACCTACAAGGCCTAAGCAAGCAACCTTTGCAATTCCCAACACGACTGTCGCCGCTATGGGCGCGGTTTCCGTGCCTTCGTCAACTTTTCCTAGCAGCATTCGCCGCAAAAGCTCCGCCGTAACCCAGAAGTCCACGAGACAGGCGCCCCAAACGGCCAAAAACCAGCCCCATCCGGAAACTCCGGCCCCCCAGTTCAGAGCGACCCCTAACGAGGCCCAAACGGCAGCCGTCAGCCAGAAAGGGGCGAGCCCTTTGGCGTTCAGACTTTCCGATGCTTTTTCTAGGCGCAAACTCACTGAATTTCCTTCCGGGTCATCCGGTAAATCCGGAACATTCCCAGGACAAAAAAGGCCGGAATCGTCATCAAATAAATCCAAGACCCCAGGCCCAAGACCTTTCGAGCCAGGTATCCCAGACCAGCTCCGGCCAAAGTAACTGCCAAGAGTTCCGAGACGATGGCGCCAAAGAGCCCGAGTTGTCTGACCCAGGCCCGATCCGGGGGAGTTGGATTTTCCAAACCCCGGTTCGATAACACGCGCGGAAACGGCTCGTCAATTTAACGGCTTTTCTGGTTTTGCCGTTCGCGAATCCGAGCCAATTTGATTCGGATGACGTTGGGAGAAGGGTAGGTCTTTTCAATGGAAGCGTAGATTTGGGCCGCGGCTTCCAGTTGATCCATCTCTTCCAGACACTCCGCGTGCCCAAAGCGGGCTTCCGAAACTCGTACGCTTTGGGGGTATTTCTGAATGAACCTCTGAAAAGCTTGAATCGCTTGCTGATAGGTTTCCAAGGCCTCTTTTCGAGGACCGGGCAGGTGTTCCCCACGAGTGTAGAAGGTAATCCCTCGTTCTAACGCTGCAGCTTCAGCCTGCGGAGTGCCAGGATATCGCTCTTCAACGGAGGCGTAGGTGACCAGAGCATCTGAAAACTGCCCGAGTAAAAACAGGCTTTTTGCGATCCGGAACAAAAATTCGGGCGATTCAGAAACCTTGGGATAGTCCTGAAGAAGTTTCCGGTAATGAGCAATCGATGCTTCGTGTTGACCCAGGCGAGAAAAAAGAAGTTCACCCAGTTGGCGCTTCGACTCCCAAGCAAGTTCGGGCTCGGTTGTTGTATCGGCGAGGCGACTGAATTTTTTTGCTGCCGGCTCATATTGCTGAAGAAAAAAGGCCTGCGTGTTGGCGGCTCGAAACAGGGCTTGTTGCCCAAGTCGGCCAGCGGGGTCTTTCTGGGCCACCTTTTCAAACTCGGCCACGGCGGCTTCGTACTTTCCGTCCGTCCAGAGTTTCTCAGCAAAAAGGTAGCGGTTTTTGGCCGATCCCACCGTACAGGCGGAATGAAGAAATAGAACAAGAAAGAGGGGGGCCAAGCGTTTCGCTAGCCCCCCGTTCCTCATTTTATTGAACCGGTCCTTCTTGTCCGGCATCTGCCGAATCTTCCACTACGACAGCGCTTTCTTCGGCCATGTACTCAAACGAAACGACTTTTTCGCCGCTCGATACGTTCATGACCCGAACGCCCTGGGTGTTTCGACCTTGTTCAGAGATCTCTCCCACGTGAACGCGAATCATCTGACCCTTATCCGAAACGAGCATCACGTCATCTTTTGGAAGCACTTGGCGTGCGCCCATGACGAGCCCGTTCTTATCCGCGGTTCGCATCGTAATGATGCCCTTACCGCCACGAGTCTGAACGCGGTACTCGCCGACCGGCGTGCGTTTTCCGTAGCCCTGATCGGTGATGGTCAAAATCTCAAACGGCAGCTGGGTCAAAGTATCGAGAACCTCCATCGACACCACGCGGTCACCTTCGTCGAGACTCATCCCAATCACGCCACGCGCAGCTCGTCCCATGGGACGAACATCGTCTTCACCGAAGCGAATCGACATCCCGTTTTTCGAGACCAAGAACACATCGTTTTGACCTGAGGTGAGGCGAGCTTCAATCAGCTCATCCCCGTCGTCGATCGTGATGGCCATGAGACCCGTATTCCGCACGTTCGAGAAATCACTGAGCGGGGTTTTCTTGATGATGCCCGCGCGAGTGACGAAAGTGACAAACTGGTCATCTCGGAACTCACGCACCGGCAAGATGGCCTGAATTTTCTCGCCTTGGCCCAGGTTGATCAAGTTAACGATCGCCTTGCCTTTGGCTCCCCGCGAAGCTTCCGGCACACGGTACACTTTCAGCCAGTACAGGCGTCCTCGGTCCGTGAAACAGAGCAGATAAGACAACGTGTTGCAGCGATAGATCGCGGTAACAAAATCCTCATCGCCCGTTTGAACGGCACGAATCCCTTTTCCGCCTCGATGCTGGCTCTTGAAGGTCGAAGGATTCGCACGTTTCACATAGCCCGAGTGCGTGATCGAAACGAGCACCGGCTCGTCTGCGATCAAATCTTCGGCTTCAAATTCAGTGGCTTCGTCCAGCACGATCTCAGTACGACGCTTGTCTCCGTACTGCTCGCGAACCTGTGTTAGCTCTTCCCGGATAATCTGAAAAACCCGTGCATCGCTTGCCAGGATTTCTTTCAGCTCGATGATCAGCTTCAAGATCTGGTGATACTCGTCGATGATCTTGTCGCGCTCAAGGCCCGTCAGTCGCTGCAAGCGCATATCCAAGATGGACTGTGCTTGAATCTCGGTAAACGAGAAGCGAGTCATCAAGGTTTCGCGTGCTTCATCTGGCCCTTTCGAGCCTTTGATCAAAGCAACGACTTCATCGATGTTTTCGACAGCTCGTTTCAAGCCTTCCAAAATATGGGCGCGTGCTTCGGCTTTTTTCAGCTCATACTGGGTGCGGCGGACCACGACATCTTTGCGATGCTCAATGAACGCCCAGAGCATATCGCGCAAATTGAAGGTCTTGGGCTGCCCCTGGTGAATGGCCAGAAGGTTGATGCTGAATGTGTCTTGAAGCTGAGTCAGTTTGTAGAGGCGATTCAGGAGAATGTTCGCGGATTCTCCTTTTCTCACTTCGATCACAATCCGCATGCCCGTGCGGTCAGACTCATCGCGAAGATCGGAAATGCCTTCGATCTTTTTCTCGCGAACGAGGTCTGCGATCTTCTCGATCAGTTTAGCTTTGTTCACCTGATAGGGGAGCTCGGTGACGATGATTCGCTCCCGATCGCCCTTGAACGATTCGATCTCGCTCTTCGCGCGCATCGTGATCGAGCCGCGCCCAGTGCGGTACGCATCGCGAATCGATACGCCACCGAACGCGTACGCTCCGGTCGGAAAGTCCGGGCCTTTGACGTACTGAAAGAGCGCAGTCGTATCCAGCGAGGGGTTGTCGACCAACGCAAGAGTCGCATCCACCACTTCGGTCAAATTGTGGGGAGGAATGGACGTCGCCATACCGACGGCAATTCCGGAGGAGCCGTTCACGAGGAGGTTCGGGATCCGGTTCGGTAGAACCAGGGGCTCGGTCAAGCTGTCGTCGTAGTTAGCGCCAAAATCGACGGTCTCTTTGTCCAAGTCGGCCAAGAGATCATCCGTGATGCGCTTCATCCGCACTTCGGTGTAACGCATGGCTGCCGGCGAATCGCCGTCGATCGAGCCGAAGTTGCCTTGGCCGTCGACCAGCGGGTAGCGCATGGTGAAGTCCTGAGCCAAACGAACCATCGTGTCGTACACAGCCGTATCGCCGTGCGGGTGGTATTTACCGATCACGTCACCGACTACGCGGGCCGATTTTTTGTAGGGCTTATTGTAGGTGTTGCCCATGTCATACATCGCGTACAAAACGCGGCGATGCACGGGCTTCAGGCCATCGCGCACATCGGGAAGCGCGCGCCCCACGATCACGCTCATGGCGTAATCGAGATAAGCTCCTCGCATTTCCTCTTCGATGTTGACCGTGACGGTGTGGTCGAACTGTTCTGGCGGACGCTGATTTTGGTCCATAAGATCAATCTTTCCTTAAACGTCCAAGTTCCTGACGCGCAGAGCGTTTTCTTCGATGAACTGCCGACGAGGCTCTACCTGGTCGCCCATCAGCACCGAGAAAATCGAATCCGCTTCGACGGCGTCTTCAACGGAAACCTTCAACAGCGTACGGCGCTTGGGATCCATCGTAGTCTCCCAAAGCTGCTCTGGGTTCATTTCTCCCAGGCCTTTGTAACGCTGAATGTTCATCCCGTTTTTCGCTCGCTCAACCACTTTTTCGGCAAGCTCTTCGCCGTCGACTGCCTCATCGACCAACTCTTCATCAGCGAAAAGTTCAAACGGACCGGAGCCCATGGCCTGCATAGCCTGGTTGTATTTGACGAGTTCCTCAAATTCAGAGCTCTCAACCAACACGGGATTCAAGTTCAACACTCTTTGAGTACCATGCACTTTGGTGCGAAGTACCGCTGCGGACGCAGAGTGCTCGTTGTCTTTTGAGATCGTGTAATCCAGGTGCACTTCTTTCGACATGCACTCGGCCGCAATGCCCTGAAGAAGCGCTTTAAAACCTGCTTCATCATGCATTTTCTCAGTGGAAATCCCGCTTCGGATCAAAGCCCGGATGACGTCGCGATGAACCCGGCGTTCCATTCGTTCAAGCGCTTTTGAGTAGCGAGCGGCCGCTTTCAAGCTCGTAACGGCCTGACTTTGCGGAATCGCTTTGCCGCCGGCCTTGATCACGATTCCATCCAAGCCCGAAGTCAGAAGGTACTCAGCTAGCTCGGCTTCGTTCTTCAGGTACTTTTCTCGCTTTTCCTTCTTCACTTTATAAAGTGGGGGCTGCGCGATGTAGAGATAGCCGCGCTCCACCACTTCCGGCATTTGCCGATAGAAGAAGGTGAGGAGCAAGGTGCGGATGTGAGATCCGTCCACGTCGGCGTCGGTCATGATGACGATCTTGTGGTAGCGGACTTTATTGATATCAAATTCTTCTTTACCGATGCCCGCACCGAGCGCCGTGATCAGCACTCGAATTTCTTCAAACGAGAGCATCTTATCGAAGCGGGCTTTCTCGACGTTCAGAATCTTGCCCTTCAAGGGAAGGATCGCTTGGTTCTTCCGGTCGCGGCCTTGCTTGGCCGAGCCACCTGCCGAGTCCCCTTCGACGAGGTAAATCTCGCAGAGTGCAGGATCTCGTTCCTGGCAGTCCGCCATTTTCCCTGGCAAGCCCCCAAAATCGAGAGCCGTCTTTCGGCGAGTCAGTTCACGCGCTTTTCGTGCGGCGATTCGCGCTGCAGCTGAATCGATCGCCTTTTGAATGATCTTGCGAGCGACCTGTGGGTTTTGCTCAAAATAAACGGTGAGCTTTTCGTACACCACACCGTTCACAAACCCTTCAACTTCGCCGTTCCCCAACTTGGTCTTGGTTTGCCCTTCGAACTGAGGTTCTGGAATCTTCGTCGAAATGACGCAAGCCAAGCCTTCACGAATGTCTTCACCCGTGAGGGATTCCTTCAAGTTCTTCGAGAGCCCTTCTTCCTGGGCGTACTTGTTCACGACCCGAGTCAGCGCGTTTCTAAATCCTGAAACGTGAGTCCCGCCTTCGATCGTGTTGATGTTGTTCACGTAAGAGGAAAGACTTTCGGAGTATGAGTCGTTCCACTGCATGGCGATCTCAAGCCCCATGCCGTTATTGTCAGCGGCAATGAAGATGGTCTGCTCGTGAAGCGCATGCTTGGCTTTGTTGATGTACTCAACGAAAGCGACCAAGCCGCCTGTGTAGTGAAATTCGAGATCCTTCACCGGCTCTTGGCGCTCGTCCGTGATGGAAATCTTAATGCCGCTATTCAAAAAAGCGAGCTCGCGAAGGCGCGCCGCCAGCGTATCGATCGAGAATTCAAGAACCGAGAAAATTTCCGGATCCGGCTTAAACGTGCTTTTCGTACCGCGCTTATCGGTCGTGCCCACAATCTCCAGAGGAGTGGTGGGATTTCCGCGCCGATAGGTCTGCTTGTAAACTTGGCCGTTTTGCCGAACTTCAACAGTGAGCTGCTCAGAAAGAGCGTTCACAACAGATGCGCCCACACCGTGCAGGCCGCCTGAAACTTTGTAAGCGCCGCCTTCTTCGTTGAACTTGCCGCCGGCGTGAAGCTTCGTCATGACGACTTCAACGGCGGAGAGTCCGCTCGGGTGCATCCCGGTAGGAATCCCCCGACCATCGTCTTCGACAGTGACGCTGTTATCGACGTGAATAGTGACCGAGATGCTCCGCGCATGCCCTGCGAGCGCTTCATCGAGAGAGTTATCCACAATCTCGTAAACGCAGTGGTGAAGCCCCCGCACCCCAGTATCCCCGATGTACATGCCGGGGCGCTTCCGGACGGCCTCGAGGCCTTCCAGAACCTTGATCTTATCGGCAGAGTATTCGCTTGTGACCTGAGTGCTCATCGGATCGTTCCTTCCAAGGCATCTTTCGCGGTGACGTCGCTTTGGAGTTTTCCTTCATGAACTTGGAAGCGAAGTCCCGTTCCCACCGAGTCCTCCGTACTGGTCACAAAGACTTGAAGGTCTTCTCGAGTCAGTGCGTTCAAAAGGGTGGAGCGACGATCGCGATCGAGCTCTGAAGAAAAATCATCCAAGAGCAAGATGGGCTGATGCCCGGTGGCCTCCTGGAAGAGCTGAATCTCGCTCAGCTTCAAAGCTAGGAGGGCCGATCGCACTTCCCCTTGCGAGCCGTGTCCTCGAAGGACTTGGTTCCCAATCAAGAAAGTCCAATCATCCCGGTGAGGGCCTACGAGAGTGCTGCCTGCACGCCGTTCGGCTTCTCGCAACAAAACCATCTGGTTCCAGAAAGATTGCTCCAGTTTTTCTAGTGAAGGGACCCCCTCTTGTCCAGCGAAATGAAGGGAATCTAAGTCCCGAGAGGATAAAGACAAATTGGCAATTTTAGGCACCCAATTTGAGACGTAGCAGAGGCCCAATTTGGGTTGGGATGGAGCGATTTCGGATTGGTGTTCGGTCGCCTTCGGTTGAGCGGCTTGGAGCCAAGCCAAACGCTTCTGGGCAAGCCAGGCCCCCAAGCTCACTAAGGGCTCAGTGAAACTTCGCCAAAGAGGCTCTGACAAAGGGCCTTCTTCTTTCAAAAGCGCGTTTCTTTGTTCCAGTGATTTTTGGTATTTCTGTAATGTTTTCAAGTACTCAAGGTCTTGAGCACCGAGTACTCGGTCGAGGTAAGCGCGTCGATTTGAAGGCTCGCCTCGAACTAAGTCATGGTCGGCTGGATTGAACACCACCGCATGGAATCCGAGCTCGACCTCACCAAACCGCTGAGAAAGGTAGCTCGTGGAACTTCGGTGCGACTTCCCGTTGATCCACGCCGTCTTGGTGATTCTTCGACCTGAGAGGCTGCTAGAGGCCTCAAAAATGATTTTAAGCTCGGTCGTCCAAGGGTCTCCCAGTTCTCCGGACGGAGACACCCAGGCGCGGATTTCTGCCCCCTGAGAATTCCAGCGCACCACTTCGTCTGAATGGGCACCCCGAAACGAACGAAGAAGCCCCAGGTACCCGATAGATTCTATCAGGCTTGTCTTTCCTTGGCCGTTCGCTCCGATCAGGACATTCAGTCCTGAAGAGGGCGAAAAGGTGACTTCCTCGATGTTTCGGAAATTCCGAAGCACCAGCCTTTGGAGCTTCATCTCCGCAGATTGCTCAGATTCGCATCGGCATCACCACGTAAGTGTGGCTTTGACGATCCAGAGCACGAAGGATTCCTGGGCTTAAGCGATCTTTGAAACGGAACTCGAGCGTTTCCGATTCCATGACGGCGAGACAATCGAGCAAATACTTCGCATTGAAGCCGATCGTAATGGCTTCTCCCTCGTGACGAACATCGATTTCTTCTTGAGCTTTCCCCATTTCGGAGTCGCTCGACGAAATCGAAAGAGTCGTTCCTTCGAGTTGTAATTTCACACCACGGCTTTTTTCGTGAGCCAGCAAGCTCACGCGCTTTAAGGCTGCCGTGAATTCTTCACGATTGATTTGAACCAATCGATCGGCAGCTTTCGGAATGACCTGGCGATAATCCGGGTATTCTCCCTCGATCAGTCGAATGAACAAATAAGTGTCCGCGACTTTTGCGAAGAGGTAGCCACGCTCAAAAGCGAGCCCGATCGTGGCTTCACCCCACTGAAGCATTTTGCTGAGCTCGTTGAGCCCCTTTTTCGGAATGATGATTCCGCGCTTCATGTCGGGCGCTGTTTTGAAAACCTCTTGGTCTTCAAACGACAGACGATGTCCATCGGTCGCCGTCATGCGCATGATGTTGCTTTCAACGGCCTCAAAATAAACCCCGTTCAAATGGTAACGGGTGGCATCTGTCGAGACCGCAAAGCTGGTGCGATCAATCATGCCTTTCAGCGTTTCAGCGCGAGCATCGAAATATTCCTTTTCTTCAAAGGCGGGAAGAGAAGGGTACTCGTCTGCAGAAAGACTCACGATGTTGAATCGCGACTTACCGCACGTGATTTCTGCCCAGTTATTTTCTTTGCTCTTCACTTCCAAAGTCTTGCTCGGAAGTTCTTTCACGATGTCGGCAAAGTGCTTTGCGGGAAGAGTGATCTTTCCTTCTGAGTCGTTCTCGACAGGAAGAGTGATCTTCACTCCGACCTCGAGATCGGTAGCGCAAAGCGAAAGGGTTCCGCCTTTTACCGTGCACAGAATGTTCGAAAGAATCTGAACGGTATTCCGTTTCTCAACAACGGATTGGGCGTTTTGGAGCGCCTCTAAAAGCGCATCGCGATGAATGGTGAATTTCACGGCTGGGTCCCCCTTCTTAATACCTTTCTTTAATAAAAAAGATCGTCGTCGTAGTAGGGCCTGTGGATATGTGGAAAACGCCCTTAAATCCTTGAAACCATTCGGGAAGCCCTGTTGAAAACAGATGTGAATCCGGTGTGAATGGTGGGTCGGTTTTTGTGGATAACTTTTCCCGGACCGGAAATGACCACCTTATCCACAGGTTTTCAACACCTTTATGGGGATAACTCGGAAGTAGCGGACCAATCGGCTTGCTAAAAGGGGTGAATCAGGAACAAAAACCCTGGGTGAGGGGCATTTATCCCCAAAAAACTTTTCCACACGACTATTTATCCCCAATGCAATTCAACAAGGCTTTTCTGTTGAATTGTGGATAACTCTTCAAGTCTTTGTTCTTGATAGATATTTTTCCTTTTAGCTATGTGAATATCCTGTGGATAACCCTGTGGATAATCATGTGAATGAAATTTTATCCACACGGCTATTCACACGGTTATCCACAGACTTATCCCCAAAAAAACCAAAGGCGATCATTTTGGTTAGGAGAGGGGGCTGAACGCAGGTTTTTCTCACCCGAAGATTCGGGGAGCGCCCTTAATAGACGACCGAAAAGGTCATCAAAGGAGGTTTTGAACGCCTTCGACCTGCTCGCGCAGGGAGCTGTTCGATTGAATGCCTTGCTCAATCTTTTTCACGGCATGAATCATAGTCGTGTGATCTTTGCCGCCGAAGATCTGAGCCAGGTCCTTATAGCCCATGCCCGTATATTTTCGGATGAGGTAGATGGCAATCTGCCGGGGCAGGGCAATGCTTTGGGCGCGCGAGGCGGACTTCAAGTCCGAGGGCTTCAAGTTAAAGAACTTCGCGGCCGCGTGCTGAATGTTCTCGACGGTGTAGTGGTTGCCTTCTTCGGCAGCCGATTGCTTGAGGAGCGTCCGGGCCATGTCGATCGAAATTTCAGCGCCCGTCAATGAAGACTGTGCTTGGAGATGAATCAACATCCCTTCAAGCGCCCGAACGTCGGATTTAATGTGGGTGGCAAGAAACACCGCCACGTCATCGGGAAGGTAAATGTCATCGCGTTCGGCTTTGGTCTTTAGAATCGCAATGCGCGTCTCAATTTCCGGCGGCTGAATGTCGGTGACTAGTCCCCATTCAAAGCGCGTCCTGAGGCGATCCTCAAGCCCGTCGATGTCCTTGGGTGAGCGATCACTACACATCACAATCTGGCGCTTGGAGGTGTGGAACGCATTGAATGTATGGAAAAACTCCTGCTCGGTGGCGCCTTTACCGGCGATGAACTGAATGTCATCGATCAGAAGAAGATCATAGCTATCCCGGTACTTGGCTCGGAAAGCCGGCATGCTCCCACGTAGGGATTCGATCAGTTCATTGACGAATGTTTCCGCCGACAAATAGGCCACTCGCGCTTTGGGATTGAGCGACAGCACATGATTGCCAATCGCATGCATCAAGTGGGTTTTTCCAAGTCCCGGCGGACCATAAAGGAAAAGAGGGTTGTAAAGAGCGCCGGGCCGTTCAGCCACGGCGAGAGCCGAGCCCTTGGCAAACTGGTTACTTGAGCCCACCACGAAATTAGAAAAGGTGTAGCGAGGGTCGACCGCGGGCTCGTGCCTGCGAAGGGACGAAGGAATGGCTTCAATGCGTGGGGGCTGGGGTTTGTTTTGGGGTTCAGGAGTACGCGGCGTCAGCTGAGGAACCGCCGGCCTGCGCGATTCAACGGGAGGGTTAAAGTCGTCCTCCATCGTTGATTGAGGGTGGTTTTCCGTAGAAATGACGACTTGGCATGGGGCCCCGTGGACCTGTGTGAATGCATCTTCGATCCGCTGAAGGAGATTGTCTCGAACCCACTGTGCGGAGAACGAATTGACCGCAGAAAGGTGGACTCGGTGTCCGCTTTCTGTGGGTTCAGAACCATGAAAATGCAGGGGCTGAATCCATGTTCTCAGCTGATAGGGGACCACCGACTGTTCCAGCAGTTGGTAGGCAGAACGCCACAATTCCGGAAAGTGATGGGGGTCGTGTTCGAAACTCGTCGGCATATTGCGAAGCCATCGCGAAGTAGCACGGGGTCTTTTCCTTGACAACGAATCGCCCGACCCTTAAACCCGTGTCTCGCAGTTTTTCGACCGGAGCTTTGCATTATGAAAAGAACACTACAGCCCAGCCGTACCAAAAGACGCCGTCGCCACGGTTTTCGCGCTCGCATGAAGACGGCCAATGGCCGCAAGGTCGTGCAACGTCGCCGCACTCGCGGACGTAAGCGCTTGGCCACCTCGGTTGCCGGAAAGTAATCAAAATCCCTCTTGGGATCTTGGGTACGAAAAGCGCCTTCATTACCGAAGGCAGTTCCTTCCGTTTTTCAACGGAGCGGAAGTCTTTCGTTTGTCCCAGTGTGTGGTTTTTCGGATTCCCAATGATTTGGGTCATTTCCGGCTCGGAATCACTTTGAAGGCTCGTGGTTCGTCGGTTGAAAGAAATCAGACGAAGCGGCAAGTGCGGGAGTCCATGCGGCGCTTAGGCGTCGGTCTGGGCTCTTACGACTATAATGTCGTGATTCCAGGACACCGGAAGCTCGCTCGGCCGTACCCCGAGCGCCTTGGCCTTTGTCTGAAAGGGGAGCTGGGCCGTGCGTTGGGCGCGCTATCCGGCTAAAGCGCTGATCCGCTTTTATCAGTGGTTCATCAGTCCAGCGCTGTCGCTTTGGCAGGGAGCGGGTAGCGGCTGTCGATTCGAGCCCTCGTGCAGTCGGTACGCCGAACAGGCCTTTGATCAGCATCATCCTCTTCAAGCCTTTTTTCTGGTAGTGAAGCGTCTTTCCCGTTGTCACCCCGGGCATCCCGGGGGTCTTGATCCTGTGCCCAAGAGGCAGTGAAAAGAGTCGTCATGGAACGTCGGACCGTCCTTGCAATCGTTTTGACCTTCGCAATCTTTTTCGGATGGCAGAAGTTCTACATTGAACCCACGATGGCTAAACAAAAGGCAGCGCAACTGGCGCAGCAACAAGCGGCAGCCAAAGCGCAGGCCGCGGCTGCGGCAGAAGCAGCGCCGGTCTCGGTGAACACCGCGCCTGCAACGAGCGTGGCGAAAAAAGGCGCATCAAGTGTCGCTGCCCTCCCGGCAGTGGAATCGCGCGAATTGTCGACGGCAACAGGACAAGCCACTGTCGGAAACGGAAATAAGATTCTGACGGGCTGGACGCTGAAGGATTACACGCGCAGCGGAAAGCCCGGCACTGAATTAGTGGATTTGAAGAACGTCACTTTTCAAGACTCGCAGCTTGAACTTGGCTTTGACGACCCGGCTTACGCTTATCTTTCTGGTGTTCGGGGTCGTTTTGAGACCAATTCGCAAGGCGGGCTGACTTGGAAATATGAAGACGAGCGAGTCCTTCTGACTCGCGAGCTCATTCAGGTCGAAGGGCAGCCCTATCTGAATGTTCGCGTTGGGGCGCAGTTTAAAGTGCAGCCTCCTAAATACGCCTTTGTCTCCATTCTTGGCCAGGGCGCAAAGAGTGATCCAGAAGCTCAGGACCGCAAATTCATGCAGTGGTCCGGGAAAGAACTTCAAAGCGAGAGCTTCTCGGAATCGATGGAATTGGCCGAGTTTGCTTCTCCTGTAAAGTGGATCGGGATGGCGAACCGCTACTTCCTTTTTGCCGTCGTGAACGACGTGGAAGCGCCTTCCAAGGGATTGATTCAGCCCACGGGTGCCTGGGGCGCGCGTCAGGCGCTGGTTTATCCCGTGACCACCTCGAGCGTGAGTTTTCCCCTCCGCGTGTATTTTGGTCCGAAGAAGCTCGAGCTTCTTCGCGCCGTAGAACCGACGCTTGATCACACGGTTGATTTTGGCTGGTTCACGGTCATTGCTTATCCGCTTTTGAAGCTGCTTAAGTTCTTTCAGCAGCTGGTTGGAAACTGGGGCATCGCTATTGTTCTTCTCACCTTGGTCGTGAAAGCGCTGACTTTCCCGCTCACTTACAAGGGCATGAAGAGCATGAAGAAGATGTCGGTCATCAATCCACAGCTTCAAAAGTTGAAGGAAAGATACAAAGACGACAAAGAGACTCTCAATCGCGAGATGCTCACTTTGATGCGCACCCATGGCTACAACCCGGTTGCGGGCTGCATGCCGATTTTGATTCAAATGCCGGTATTTTTCGCTCTCTACCGGGTGCTTTACAGCAGCATTGAACTCCTGCACGCGCCGTTTGGGCTTTGGATCGCCGATCTTTCAATGAAAGATCCTTTGTACATCACGCCAGTCGTACTGACCTTGACGATGTGGCTGCAGCAAAAGATCACACCGACCACGACAACCGATCCGGCTCAGGCCAAAATGATGCAGTTCATGCCCGTCATTTTTGGCGTGTTCATGGTGTCACTGCCTTCGGGTTTGACGGTTTATATGTTGGTCAACGCTGTGACCAGCATTGCTCAGCAGATGTATCTGAACAAGAAGTTGGGCTTAGGTGACGTAGGACTTGCTGCAGCATGGGCGAATAGGCAGTTGCCGCCGGTCAGATGAAGTTGGGCTTAGGTGGAAACGCAGGACTTGCTGCCGTCGGCGTCTGATCGCTCGGGATACCTCTCGACAGATACGATTTTTGCTTTAGCGACTCCGGTTGGGGGCGCCATTGCGGTTGTGCGAGTCAGTGGTCCGCGAACGTTTGAGGCCATGGAGGCGCTCGGCGCGCAGTGGCGCAGAGATGCCTGGGAGCCAAGACGCCTTTACCGCGTGGTTCTGAAAAACACGGACGGCCTCAAGCTCGACGACGTTCTTTGGACGGGGTTTCGCGGGCCATCGAGCTACACGGGCGAAGATAGCGCAGAGATTCATGCGCACGGCGGAAGCATTGGCGTAGGCAGAATCCTTGAGGCGCTTCAATCCTTGGGCGTTCGAAGCGCACTGCCTGGAGAGTTTAGTTTTCGCGCCGTGAGAAACGGCAAAATGGAGCTCGGCCAGGCCGAGGCCGTTGCCGACTTGATTTCCGCAGCCAGTGAAGCTGCTGCCGATCTTGCCCTAGAAAAACTGGGAGGATCTCAGTCCTCTTGGATGAAAGATGTCGCTGAACAGATTCGCCAAGTGGCGACTTATGCAGAAGCCGGGGTCGATTTTTCCGATCAGGATCTAGAAGAAGACTCTTTAGAGGCGCTTCGCTCGAAGCTCGATACGCCGATTTCGGGTCTTGAGACCATTGAGAAAACTTTTGAACGAGGGCTTCGAATTCAGGACGGGGTGCGGGCCGCATTTGTGGGGCTTCCGAACGCGGGAAAATCGAGTTTCTTTAACGTTCTCTTAGGCGAGGATCGCTCGATTGTTTCAGAGATCGAAGGAACGACGCGCGACATTGTTCGCGAGCGCCTCGTCCTTCGTGGCAAGCGCGGGAGCGTCGCTTTAAGGCTTGAAGATACGGCGGGACTTCGTGCCTCGCAGGACCAGGTTGAGCAAATCGGCGTCGAGCGGACTCGGCAGGCCGCGCGCCAGGCCGACGTCGTTTTACTTCTTTGGGATGGAAGCCGGGAAGGGGCCGCAGCCGAAGAGGGATTTGAGGCCCTTCAGAAGATTTGGGAGAGCTTAGGCTCTCCGAAGGAAAAAACGCTCGGCGTTGTGACTAAATCTGATCTAGGCCGGTCCTCGAGTGATTGGTTAGGGCGCTTAGGGATTCCTTGGGTGGGGCCGATCTCTTCTCGAAGCGGAGAAGGGGTTCATGAGGCGGCTGAGCGGATTGCCGATTTTTCTGAGACTTGGGTGAGTCGAAAGCCCGGGGAGATTCTTTTGACCCGGCGGGATCATCGCGAGGCGGTGCTTGCGGCCCTGGAGCACCTCAGGCGCGCTCGTCGCACTCCTGGGGTTGAGCTTTTGGCCTCAGACCTTCGGCAGGCGCTTTTGTCTCTTGCGCCCTTAATTGGTGAGACCCCGCCTGACGACATTTTAGGGCGCATTTTCTCGCAATTTTGCATCGGGAAGTAATTCTTGAGTTTTTTGCCCTGATCGGGCTAATTCGGGAACGATCTCTCCGGAGGAATCACACGATGAGCGGGATTCAGAAGGTCGGCGTCCTGGGTTCGGGGCAAATGGGGGGTGGCATTGCGCAAGTCGCTGCCCAAGCGGGGTTTGAGGTCTATTTAGCGGACGTGAATTTGGCTGCCGCTGAAAAGGGCAAAGCCAAGATCGCGGCGCAACTCAAGAAGTCCGTCGAAAAAGGCAAGATGACGGAAGCGGAAAGCGCTTCGGTCCTTGAGCGCATTCGTGCGGTCGACGGGATCCCGGGGCTCTCACAGGCCGACCTGGTCGTTGAAGCGGTGAGCGAGAATCCGGATCTGAAATTTAAGATTTTCCGTGAGCTCGACGCCGCGTGCGCTCCGCACGCCATTTTGGCGTCGAACACGTCGTCCATCTCGATCACTCGGATTGCGGCTCAAACCAAGCGCCCCGAAAAGGTTGCCGGCATGCATTTCATGAATCCGGTGCCCGTGATGAAGCTCGTCGAAGGCATTCGAGGACTTCAGACTTCGGATGAGACCTTTTCGGCAGTTCGCGCGGCCTCTGAGAAAATGGGAAAAACCTTCGTGGCAGTGAAGGACATCCCGGGCTTTGCGGTGAACCGCGTTCTCATGCCGATGATCAATGAGGCCGTTCAGGCTCTCTACGAGGGGATCGCTACAGCCGAGGATCTCGATTCCGCCATGAAGCTAGGAACCAATCAGCCGATGGGCCCGCTGACTCTCGCGGATTTCATCGGCCTCGACACCTGCCTTGCCATTATGGAAGTGCTCCACGAGGGGCTGGGTGATTCGAAGTACCGTCCGTCGCCGCTTCTCAAACAATATGTCGCCGCCGGATGGCTCGGGCGCAAATCGGGTCGGGGGTTCTACCGCTATGACGCTCAATAATCTCAAGGTCGAGACCCTGCCTTCGGGCGTTCGCGTCGTGACGATTGCGCGCGAGAAGGTTCTGAATGCCCTGAATTCAGAGACGCTTCAGGAACTAAAAGCGGTTCTTTCAGAAGCAGCCAAGGACGAAACGGTTCGAGTCCTCGTGCTGACGGGTGCTGGCGAAAAAGCATTCATCGCAGGCGCTGACATTGCCGAGATGAAGGACAAGTCGGTTGCCGAAGGAACGGGCTTTGCGCAGCTTGGCCATGAGGTCACGAAACTTCTTGAACTCATGCCTAAGCCCACGATTGCGGCCGTCAACGGCTTTGCTCTGGGCGGAGGAACCGAGATGGCCATTGCTTGCGACTTCATCGTGGCAAGCGAGAAGGCGCAGTTTGGTCAGCCTGAAGTCAGCCTAGGAATTATCCCAGGGTTCGGCGCGACTTTGCGCCTTTCCAAGTTTGTTGGTCTTCCTAGGGCGAAAGAGCTGATTTTTTCAGGTCGTCGCGTGAAAGCCGATGAAGCTTACGCAATCGGCCTCGCGAACCATGTCTGGC
>JACCDJ010714388.1_pt1 | contig 17316 bp, 16 predicted proteins | sample 7444481 | NCBI WGS metagenome assembly JACCDJ01 (sample SAMN15323435, study PRJNA562643) | freshwater metagenome | isolation source: river surface water | place: USA:Blue River Watershed | collected 2017-08-15 | reverse complement strand
CATGTGGCCCAGCTGAAGGATCTGGTCAGTACCGCCTTCGGTAAGGTCAAGGGATTTGTGCACACTAAATAAACGAAAAGAACAAAGCGAGACAAGATATGGCAATTCATGACGTAAAAGTTCCGCAGTTATCGGAGTCGGTCGCCGAGGCGACGCTGTTGCAGTGGAAGAAAAAACCCGGCGATGCTGTCGCCGCCGATGAGATCCTGATTGAAATTGAGACCGACAAGGTCGTGTTGGAAGTGCCTGCACCGGCCGCAGGGGTGCTGAGCGAAATTGTGAAGGGCGATGGGGGTATGGTCGTCTCGGGCGAAGTGATCGCCAAGATCGATACCGATGCGAAGGCCGCACAGGGTGCCGCACCTGCCGCTGAGGCAAAGCCCGCCGCCTCCGGCGCAGTGCCTGCCGCAGCTGCACCGACACCGGCCGCACCCGTATCGGTCGCCCGACCAGGGAGTGCAATCCCCATGCCGTCAGCCGCCAAGATGATGGCCGACACCGGGGTAGTGGTGACACAGGGCACCGGCAAAGATGGTCGCATCACCAAGGCCGATGTCATCGCCGCGCAAAAGGCCGGCCCCGTCGCAGCACCTGCGGCCACCGGTGCTGCGCTTCCTTCGGTAGCCCTGTCGGCGGGGCTTCCTCAGCCTCCCATCAACATAGGACCCGATGCCCAACTGGAAGGCAGGCCCGAGCAGCGCGTGCCGATGAGCCGTCTACGTGCTCGCGTGGCGGAGCGTCTGCTGCAGTCGCAGGCCACCAACGCCATTCTGACTACGTTCAACGAAGTCAACATGGCCCCGCTTATGGCCCTGCGCAAGCAATACGGAGAGCGCTTTGAAAAAGAGCATGGCGTGAAGCTGGGCTTCATGTCGTTTTTTGTAAAGGCAGCGGTTGCGGCCCTGAAAAAGTTTCCGGTGTTAAATGCCTCGGTTGATGGCAACGACATCGTGTACCACGGCTACTTTGACATCGGCATTGCTGTGGGCTCGCCGCGCGGTCTGGTGGTTCCGATTCTGCGCAATGCCGACCAGATGACCTTTGCCGACATTGAAAAGAAGATTGCCGAGTACGGTGTGAAGGCCCGCGACGGCAAGATCAGCATCGAAGAGCTGACCGGGGGCACGTTCTCGATCTCGAACGGAGGCATTTTTGGATCCATGCTCTCCACACCCATCATCAATCCTCCGCAGTCCGCAATCCTGGGTATTCATGCAACCAAAGACCGGCCGGTGGCCGAGAACGGTCAAGTGGTGATCCGGCCGATCAATTACCTGGCCATGTCGTATGACCATCGCATCATTGACGGCCGGGAGGCCGTGCTGGGGCTGGTCACGATGAAAGAGGCATTGGAAGATCCTGCCCGTCTGCTTCTGGAAGTCTGATAAAGAGAGATTCGTTATGACGCAATACGATGTTGTGGTGATCGGTTCTGGGCCGGCGGGCTACATAGCTGCTGTGCGTTCCGCTCAGCTGGGCCTGAAAACGGCCTGTGTCGAGAAGTGGCGAAACCCTAATGGCGAGATGGCCTTAGGCGGCACCTGCCTGAATGTGGGCTGTATTCCTTCCAAGGCCCTTCTGGCCTCCAGTGAAGAATACGAGAAGGTCAACGGCCATCTGAGCGCCCACGGCATCACCGTCAAGGGTGCATCGATCGACATTGGCAAGATGCTTAAGCGAAAAGAATCGATTGTGTCCAAGATGAGCAAGGGCATCGAATTCTTGTTTCGCAAAAATAAAATCACATGGTTAAAGGGCCACGGAAAATTCGCTGGCCGTAATGATGTTGGAATTTTGGTGGAGGTCGAGGGGGAGGAACCTGAAGCAGTGGTCGCAAAAAACGTGATCATTGCGACAGGTTCAAATGCACGTCATCTTCCGGGTCTGAAAGTCGACAATAAGATCGTCTGTGACAACGAAGGTGCGCTTGCATTTGATTCAGTTCCAGAAAAACTTGGCGTGATTGGCGCCGGGGTGATTGGTCTGGAGCTGGGATCGGTCTGGCGGCGTCTCGGGGCGAAGGTGACGATCCTCGAGGCGCTGCCCACGTTCTTGGGCGCCTGTGATGATGCCGTCTCGAAGGAGGCGTTCAAGTTGTTCACGGCCCAGGGGCTCGAGATTCATCTGGGTGTGAAGATTGGCGACGTAAAGCCATCGGCAAAGGGAGTCAAGATCGCCTATGCCGATAGTGATGGCAAGTCCAAGACCTTGGAGTGTGACCGTCTGATTGTGTCGATCGGCCGTGTGCCCAACACGGAGAGTCTCCAGCTCGATCAGGTGGGCCTTGCCACCGATGAGCGCGGCTTTATTCCTGTGGATGATCACTGCCGTACGGCAGTGCCCGGCGTTTACGCCGTGGGTGATGTCGTGCGCGGCCCGATGCTGGCCCACAAGGGCGAGGATGAAGGCGTGATGGTGGCCGAGTTGATTGCGGGCCAGCATCCCCACATTGATTACGACTGTATTCCCTGGGTGATCTACACGTCGCCTGAAATTGCGTGGGTCGGCCGCACGGAACAGCAGCTGCAGGCCGAGGGAAGACGCTACAAGAGCGGGCAGTTTCCGTTCGCAGCCAATGGGCGGGCGCTGGGCATGGACTCTCCCGATGGGTTTGTCAAAGTTCTGGCCGATGCTGAAACCGAGCAGATTCTGGGTGTGCACATCATCGGCATGGCAGCCTCCGACATGATCGCGGAAGCGGCAGTCGCCATGGAGTTCAAGGCCTCGGCCGAAGACATCGGCCGCATCTGCCATCCTCATCCGTCGCTCTCCGAAGCCATGCGCGAGGCATCGCTTGCGATTTATAAGCGCGCTCTGAACATGTAATCGGGTCGAGTGACCGTGATGCTGGCGCGGGTCTCAGTCGTTCGGGCATATGTCGATCAGCTGGCATCGCATGGCTTTACGGCAGACCCTGCACAGCTCAGGGCTGCAGAGCGGCTGGAGCAGTGCTCGGAAGAGTGGGCCGACTACAAGGCCAAGCGCGGGGGCACGCTCAAAAAAATGATTTCCAAGCCTCCGCTACCGAGGGGGGTGTACCTCTGGGGCGGGGTGGGGCGAGGCAAGAGCATGCTGATGGACTGCTTCTACGCCCATGTGCCGTTGGAGCGAAAGGTACGGCTGCACTTCCACGAATTCATGCGTGCAACGCACCGCGAGATGCATGACCTGCGGGGCACAGAAGATCCACTCGATGAGGTGGCACAGCGCGTCGCCCGCCGGTACCGCCTGATTTGTTTCGATGAATTCCATGTGTCGGACATTGCAGATGCCATGATCCTTGAGCGATTGTTACGGGCGCTGTTTGACAGTCGGGTGGGATTCATCATGACCTCAAACTATCATCCCGATGGCCTTTATCCCGACGGCCTTCACCGCGACCGGATGCTGCCGGCGATTGAGCTGATCAAGCAGCACTTGGACATCGTCGAGGTGGATGGCGGCGTTGATTATCGACGTCTGGCGCGCGGCCAGGTCCGCGCGTACCTGGCTCCATTGGGTGCCGATTCCGAGCGCGAGATGCAGCAGGTGTTTGACCATATGGCGCGCACGCAGTCGGCGTCAGCCGATCGCGCATCGCCCGTCATCACGAACCCGGTGTTGCAGATTGAGGCCCGAGAAATTCGCGCCTTCAAACGCCTGGGCCGTGTGATCTGGTTCGACTTTGCAACCTTATGCGGCGGCCCCCGTTCGCAGAACGACTATCTTGAACTGGCCCAACAATTTGATTGTGTATGCCTGTCCGGCGTGCCTGCCATGTCTGCTGCGATGTCGTCGGAAGCACGACGCTTTACGTGGCTGGTGGATGTGCTCTATGACCATAAAGTAAAACTGATCATCTCGGCTGCGGTACCGCCAGAGGGTCTCTACACGGAAGGTGTGTTGGCCAACGAATTTGCACGCACTGTGAGCCGGCTTGTTGAGATGCAATCCGAGGAGTATCTCGCGAGTGCCCAGCGAAGCGTGCAGAGCAGTTTTGCATCTCCTGCGTGAGTGTGGGTCACGCTGCTCGGGGATCGGCGTTTAGCCGGTACGACCCGTGGCCACGAACCCCATGTTGCGAAACTCTGACTTCCCGTAGCGCAAGGGCAGCCGGTCAAGCGTCAGCACGTGTCCTCCGGCCGCTTCGACAATCGCCTGGCCAGCACAGGTATCCCACTCCATGGTAGGGCCCTTGCGAAGGTAGACATCCGCAATGCCTTCAGCGATTCGACCGAACTTCAGTGCAGATCCAAGGACATCGCGTCGATCGAATGTCTCACCTTCTGGCATCGACGTGCTGCGCCGGCTTGAAATCAGCACGCCACCTCCGGCCGCACGGGTTCGGCATGCGATGGTGATCCATGCTCCACCGGCAACTTTTTTTTGGGCCGGAATGCCCAGCCCGCCCCGGTACAAGATCCGTTCGGTCGGCGAGTAGAGAAAGCCAAAGGCTGCGCGGTCCCTCACCACCAACCCAAGGTTGATGCTGAATTCATCCGTGCGGGCGATGAATTCTTTGGTGCCGTCCAGTGGATCAAGGCACCACCATGGCTGTGCAGCGTCGAAGCCCGCTGCACTGGCGCCCACGCTTCCGGTGTGCAGGCCGCTGTCTTCCTCAGAGATGATTGGCCAGTCGGGCGTGAGTTGGGCAAGCGCTGCGACCATGATGTCATGACTCATCAGGTCGGCGTCGGTGACCGGAGAGGCATCGGTCTTGGTTTCGATACGATGGGTGGGCTGTCGATACACCGTGAGAATCGCCTGACCGGCTTGCTCGAAGACAGGCTCAAGGGCCTCGGTCAGGGCCTCGAGCCGTTCAGTGGATAGCTGTTTTGGGTCGAACAAGGGATAATTCCGGCCATGCGTAAAAGCCTTATTTTCACACTTTCCATGGCCCTGGGGGCGATGTTGGCCTTGGGGACCGCCAAGGGGCAGTCGGGTGATCCGGATGCCGACCTTCGGTCCCAAAAACCGGCCCATGAGAGGGCGCTCGTGACGATTGAGCAGGAGCGGCGCGTGTTTGCGCAGGATTTGGCACGCCGTGAAGAGGAGTGTTTAAAACGTTTTTTTTCGGCGCGCTGTATGGATGACATTCGGGCCGAGCACCTGCGCGAAATGCGTGGTTTCGATTTGCGTCGCGAAGCCGAGCTGCAAGCATTGCGTTCGATCGATGCCGAGCTGCGTGACCGTACGCGTAAGCGGCGTGTGGAGAAAAATGCATCATGAGCCAATTTCTGTCCGATGTCCGAACCCTCGAATTGCGTGTGCTGGAACTTGAGGCCGAGCATCGCGAGCTCGATCACCTGATTGAGCAATTGCAGCAGCAGGGCGTACGGGATGAGCTCCAGATCCGGCGCCTGAAAAAACGAAAACTTCAGCTGAAAGATCAAATCACCTTAGTGCAGATGCAGTTATCGCCGGATGTCCCCGCTTAAGGCGTTGTTCGCTGAGGGTGGCGCACTCGCGCAGGCTGCGCCGCATTACCGCCATCGTGCTGGACAGCTGGCCCTTGCAGAGGCCATCGAACGCACCCTGAATAATCGCAGCCAGCTGGTCGCTGAGGCAGGCACCGGTGTCGGCAAAACGTTTGCGTATTTGGTGCCGCTCTTTCTGCGGCATGGTAAGGCTGTCGTGTCCACCGCGACGCGGCACCTTCAGGACCAGTTGTACGAGCGGGATGTGCCACGGCTGAAGGCTGCGTTGGGGGTCTCGATTCAGGTCGCCGTGCTCAAGGGCCGCTCAAACTATCTGTGCAACTACCGGATGGAGCAGCATCAGGACAGCGGACGGTTTCAGCGGCGTGAAGACATTGCGGCGTTTTCCGAAATCGTGCGCTTTGCAGCCTCGACCACCACAGGGGATATTGCCGAGTGCACGGCAGTGCCCGAGGATTCTCCGGTCTGGTCGGCAGCAACATCGACGCGTGAAAATTGTTTAGGCCAAAACTGTCCTCGATTCGGCGATTGCCATGTGCTCGCTGCGCGCAAGCGCGCATTGGACGCCGACATTATTGTGGTGAATCACCATTTGTTGTGCGCTGACATGGCGCTTCGTGAGGAGGGCTTTGGGGAACTCTTGCCGACCGCCGAAAGTATTGTGATCGACGAGGCCCACGCCCTTCCGGAGATTGCCACCCAATTTTTTGGTCAATCGGTCTCCACGTCATCGATAGGATTGCTCACACGTGACGTGCTGGCCGCGGGCCTAACGCACGCACGGGATGGAGCACCCTGGCCGGATCTCTGCGGTGGCGTGGAGCGTGCGGTCGCGGAGTGTCGTCTGCTCGCGCCTCAGGCTCAGGGGCTACGCCTGCGCTGGGAGGTGCTATCGGCGGTTGAACGTGAGCGATGGGAGTCGCGGCTCTCGGATGTGCTTTCCACTTTGTTGGCGCTAGACAGTGCGCTGGAGATCAATGCCGAGCGTCACCCCGACCTCGCGCAGGCCCATAGCCGTGCTCACGATCTCATGAAACGCCTCGATGGGTTTCTTGCACACGACGATACTCAGGCCGTGGTCCGATGGATCGACGGTGCACGGCAGGGCATGACCTTCCATGTCACGCCGTACGATATTCGCGAGCGGTTTGGTGAGGAGCTTCGACGGCATGCACGTGCCTGGGTATTTGTATCGGCAACGTTGGCGATCGCGGGGCAATTCCGTCATTTTCAGGAGCGGCTTGGGCTGGAGGAGGCCGAGACGCTGGTGGCCGCGAGCCCATTTGATTTTTCACGGCAGGGCCTCTTGTTCGTGCCCGACGATGCGCCGGACCCGAAGGCATCGGACCTTATCGTGCAGCTGTTGAATCGGACGGATATCGCCCAGTTGTTCGAAACCGTACGGGGCGGTGTGTTTGTATTGTGCACCTCGCATCGCGCCGTGGGCCTGGCCCGGGACTGGTTTGTAGGCTGGGCGGCACGGCATCCCGATCGGCTGTTGCTGGTCCAGGGTGATGGGCCTCGCCACCAATTGATTGATCGATTTCGAGGGCATGGCCGTGCCGTCCTTATCGGGAGCCATAGCTTCTGGGAGGGCGTGGACGTGCCGGGTGATGCGCTTTCGATGGTGTTGATCGACAAGCTTCCGTTCGCGCCACCCGATGACCCGGTCCTTGAGGCCCGAGCCAAAGCGCTTGAGCGGCAGGGTCGCGATGCGTTCAGTTCACTTCAGGTACCCGAAGCGGCCATTCTCTTGAAACAAGGCATTGGCCGCTTGATTCGAAGCGAAACGGATCGTGGCTTGGTGGTCGTTGGTGATAAGCGACTTGCAGACACTGCCTATGGCCGTCGCATGTTACGCAGTCTTCCAGAGTTTTCGCGAACTCGCGATGCCCAACAGGCCTTGGCCTGGATGGGGGCGGCTACAGGCGTGTTGCCCTAATCCCAGAATTTAAAGCGCGACAGCAGCGAGGGCTTGGTGTCGTTGTTGTTGGCGCGGACCTTGGGGTCATAGCCCTTCGAGAGATAGCTGCTCGAGGGAAAGTTTTTTTCCAGCACGCGGCGGGCATCACGACTCAGGTCCTCTAAACCGAGCTGCTGGTAGCCCGTCATCATGATGGCCAAGGCCTCTTCAATGGCCGGTGCTTCTTGGAATTGCTTGACGACCGATTGGGCGCGATTGACGGCTGCCAGCGTGGCGCCGCGACGCATGTAAAACCGCGCAACGTGGACCTCGTTGGAGGCCAGCATGTTCACAAGAAAATCAAGCCGCCCAGCGGCGTCGGCCGCATAACTGCTGTTTGGAAAACGTGTGACCAATTCTTTAAAGCTGTCAAAGGCCTCTTTGGCGGCTTTGGGGTCGCGCTCGGAAAGGTCCTCGCCGGTATAGCGTGTGAAGAGGCTTGCGCGGTCGTTAAAGTTGATCAACCCCTTGAGGTAGAGCACATAGTCCATGCGCTCATGATTCGGGTAGAGCTTAAGAAATCGGTCAATCGCAGCAAGCGCAAGAGCGTTTTCGCCTTCCTTCCAGTGGGCATAGGCGGTTTCGATCTGTGCCTGCTGAGCATAGCGGCCGAAGGGGTAACGGGACTCGAGTTTTTCGAGCATCTTGATGGCGGCCGCCCAGTTGCCCGAATTCATTTCATCCTTGGCCTCTGCGTACAATCGGTCTGCCGACCATCCCAGTGTGGGATCTTTGGCCAGAGAGTCTGAGGCGCAGCCCGACAGTGCAAGCGGGACCGAGGTGGCGGCCATCAACATCAGCATGATGGGAATACGACGAAACAAACGATGGGCAACAGCGCGCATGAGCAAGACGACGACCTCGATGATTGGTCGTTCGATTATAACGGCCGGGGTTCGGAGGCAGCCGATGTGCAGCCGGGGGATGTCGGGCCGGATGCCGCGCAACGCGAGCCGCTTAAACCGCTCACCTTGACAGCTTCGCTGGGTCACGATGGCCTGCGTATCGACCATTGTGTTGCTCAGCTCATGCCACACGTGTCGCGGTCAATGATTCAGAAGTGGATTGGGATGTCGCACATCACGCTCGATGGCCGCACGGTGAAACCCGCAACTGTGGTGCATGCCGGACAGCTGCTCGCCATCATCCCGCCCGAACCGGAGCCGGTCAGCGCATGGGATGCGCAGGCCATGGAACTGGATATCGTGTTTGAAGATGATCAGATCCTGGTCGTGAACAAACCGGTGGGCCTGGTGGTGCACCCCGCGGCGGGCCATGCAGACGGCACCCTGGTGAACGGGCTCATCGCCCACTGCCCGGAGATACGGCAGGTGGCCCGCGCCGGGATCGTGCATCGGCTCGACCGGGATACCAGCGGGCTGCTGGCCGTAGCCAAGACGGCCCAGGCCCAATTTTCCTTGGTCAAGCAGCTACAGGACCGAAGCATGTCCAGGGTCTACTTGGCCCTGGCCTGGGGGGTGGTCCGCCCACAGGATGTCCGCACCATGATGGGTCGCGATCCACGGGATCGCCAGAAGATGGCCGTGGTGGGGGAGGGCAAGGGAAAGGAGGCGATGACCGGGTTTAGCGTCCTGGCCGGTGGAGAGCTTTACGGCCAGCCGGTGAGTCTCATCAAGTGTGCTTTGCAGACAGGAAGGACCCATCAGATTCGTGTGCACGCTGAGCACATTAAATCCCCCCTTGTGGGAGATCGAACCTATTCACGTCATGCGCCCCACGCGAATCGACTATTAGGTGGTAAAAAAGAAATTGATGAACTCGTGGTCGGACAGGCACTTCATGCCCACACGCTAAGGTTTCGGCACCCCACATCGGGTCAGGAGATGGCGTTTTCGGCCCCGCCTTCGCAGCCGTTCGTGGAGCTATGCAGGCGTTCTGGAATCGATCTGTCCAAGGTGCTGAAATGAGCCACACCCACGATCTCGTGGCCCAATTCTCTTACCCGCATGGTGTTGTCGTGGCAGCAGCTGATTTCAGCTACGCGTCACTGGCCCCCGGGATTGATCAGGTGATTGGATTTTTTCCCCAGGCATTTGTTGCGCTGCAAACCTGTCGAGCGGGGGGCGCCTCCGAAGGGCCTTACGCAAGCTTCAACCTGGGCGATCATGTCGGCGATGACCCCCATGCCGTCGCCAAAAACCGGCAGCGGCTATCCGCCTACTGCCCCAAGCCCATACCTTGGCTGCGCCAGGTCCATGGCGTTGATGTGGCCAGCGCGGAGAACGCCATCTCGGGCGATTGTCACGCCGACGGCACCAGCACAGCTGAGCCGGGGCAGCCTTGCCTGGTCATGACCGCCGACTGCCTCCCGATCCTCGTGGCCAGGCCAGCCACGGGCCAGTGCGCTGCGTTGCATGCGGGTTGGCGTGGGCTTTGCCAGGGAGTTATCGAGGCGGGCCTCGCTGAGCTGGCCCATCGGCCGGCGCCGGCTGTGCAGGCGGATGACTGGTATGTCTGGATTGGGCCGGCGATCGGGCTCCAGGCGTTTGAAGTCGGAGATGACGTGCGGCAAGCCTTTCTTGCTCACGATCGGCGGGACGCCATAGGATTCGTTGCAGCAAAAAATTCACCTGGAAAGTGGCTGGCAAACCTTGCTGGGCTTGCGGTCAGCCGAATTGCTGCATGGTCGCATGCAGCAAATCCAAGGGGTATCGTCCGGGTCGCAGTGGATGCCGATTGTGTGGTTCGGCATGCAGATCGCTATTACTCCTTTCGGCGGGATGGCCGAACCGGTCGGATGGCGAGCCTGATTTACCGGGCCGAATCGGCCGCCGGCGGGCCCTGATTCACGATCACCGCCGGGGGTGACGAGCAGCCCGGGAAGCCATGAGGTTTCATGAATTTGCTGCGCGGTCGTTCATTTGACACTGTGCACCAAGCCTATGCAGAATGACCCAAAGACCATAAAAAACGTAGTGCAGCATCAGGACGCAGGGGGCGAACACAATGCAGGCGGACCGAGACAAGAAAGCAGCCAAGCCACGTATACGGCCTAAGCGCTCCCGCTCAGAGGAACAGGGCGGCGGCGTGACCAGTTCGGTACAGGCAGGTGCTGCGCGTGCTGCACGCGCTGAGTCGCGATCGGCGAAGAAACGTTCCAGCGCAATGGAGAGTGCAGCCGCTGCAGCAATCCCGCAGCAGTCGCTGGCTGCATTACCCAAGCTCCCTGCGATGAGCATCGTGCCGGAGAAGATGCAGGCCATCCAGGAGCGCTACCTGCAAGACTTGAGCAAGGTCTTGGTGTCCAAAGACGAGATGGTCAAGATGGCCTCACAGGACAAACGTTTCGCAACGCCGACGTGGCTCGACTCGTACTTTTCGGGTGTGGCCGCACTTTACGTGTTGAACGCCAAGACGTTGAACGCGATGACGGATGCGGTCGAGACCGACCCCAAGACGCATGCCCGTTTGAAGTTTCTTACGCAGCAGTGGATTGATGCGGTCTCGCCGGCCAACTTTTTTGCGACCAATCCCGAAGTGCAGCAAAAAATGATCGAGTCTCAGGGCGAGAGCCTGCGTTCGGGCATCGAGAACCTCGTCCATGACATGCGCATCGGCCGCATTTCTCAGACCGACGAGCAGGCCTTCGAGATTGGAAAAAACATTGCCGTATCGCCCGGTGACGTGATTTTCCAAAACGATGTGTTCCAGTTGATTCAGTACAAGCCGACGACCGAGAAGGTGGGAAGCGTCCCGCTCTTGCTGGTGCCGCCGTCGATCAACAAGTTCTACATCATGGACCTGCAGCCCCACAGTTCATTTGTGAAGTTCGCAGTGGATCAGGGCAACACCGTATTTTTGGTGTCGTGGCGCAACGTCACCGATCCCCAGAGCCAATTGAGCTGGGACGACTACATCGAGAAGGGCATTCTCAAAGCCATTGATGTCGTGCTAGAGGTAAGCGGCCAGCCCAAGACCAACATCCTGGGTTTCTGTGTAGGCGGCACCATGACGGCCACCGCATTGGCGACACTGGCCGCGCGGCAGGAAAACAAAATCGCGTCGTTCACCCTGATGACGACGCTTCTGGACTTTTCCGACACCGGCGTGCTCGATGTCTTTATCGACGAGCAGCATGTGCAGATGCGTGAACAGCAGCTCTCCAAAGGTGGCCTGCTGAATGGCTCGGAGCTGGCCAGCACGTTCTCGTTTCTGCGGCCCAACGATCTCGTCTGGAATTATGTCGTTAACAATTACCTGAAGGGCGAAAAGCCGGTTCCCTTTGATCTTCTGTATTGGAACTCGGACAGCACCAACCTTCCCGGACCATTTTTCACGTGGTACCTGCGCAACATGTACCTTGAAAACAACCTGGTGAAAAAGAATTGTTTGGCAGTGGCCGGGCAGAAGATGGATCTGTCTGCGATCACCGTGCCGATTTATTCCATGGGTGCGCGTGAAGACCACATCGTGCCCTGGGAGTCGGCTTGGAAGTCGCTGACCTTTCTCGGCGGGCCGAAACGCTACGTTCTGGGCGCCAGTGGCCACATTGCAGGTTCCATCAACCCTGCTTCGAAAAACAAACGCAGCTACTGGGTCAATGAAAAGCTTGAGGGCCAGACGATTGGCAGCTCGGCGCAGGAATGGTTCTCGGGTGCAACCGAGATGCCTGGCAGCTGGTGGAACGATTGGGCCAAGTGGCTCAAGGCCTACTCCGGGCCCGAGATCAATGCGCCGGCATTGCCGGGCAGCGACCGCTATAAATCCCTGGAGGCGGCACCGGGCAGCTATGTGAAGGTGAGAATCTCAAAGAATTAATACAGCAGTAAGAAGCGCCATAACGATAACAATCCATTTACGGAGGAAGACAAAATGACCCAACGCATTGCATATGTCACCGGAGGCATGGGCGGAATCGGAACCTCGATCTGCCGGCAGCTTCACGATGCAGGCCACAAAGTAATTGCAGGATGCGGTCCCACCCGGGACCATGCCAAGTGGCTTGATGAGCAGAAAAAAGATGGCTACACCTTTTACGCATCGGTTGGAAACGTCAGCGACTGGGATTCGACAGTGGCCGCCTTTGAAAAGGTGAGGGCCGAGCACGGCAACCCTGATATTTTGGTGAACAACGCCGGTATCACCCGCGATGGTTTATTTACCCGCATGACCCGCGCGCAATGGGATGAAGTGATGGACACCAATCTGAACAGCCTCTTTAATGTGACTAAGCAGGTGGTGGAAGGTATGGTGACCAAAGGCTGGGGCCGGATCGTGAACATCTCGTCCGTCAATGGCCAGAAGGGCCAATTCGGACAGACCAACTATTCGACGGCCAAGGCCGGTATTCACGGCTTCACCATGGCGCTGGCCCAAGAGTTGGCCGCCAAAGGGGTGACCGTGAACACGGTCTCACCGGGGTACATCGGTACAGAGATGGTGCGCGCCATCAAGCCCGAAGTTCTGGAGAAAATCGTGGGCACCATTCCTGTAAAGCGTCTGGGCACACCCGACGAAATCGGTTCGATTGTCCGCTGGATCGCATCGGAGGAGGGGGGCTTTGCCACCGGCGCTGACTTCTCTCTCAACGGCGGTCTGCACATGAGCTGATCGTCATGGTCTGCGGCTGCGATCGGGATGCCGGTCGCAGCGTTGTTTGGATGATGTTTTTAATGTGCAAGGTGGTTCAAGGCTTATGACTGACAAAACTCCTCGTTTGATCAAGAAGTACCCTAATCGTCGTCTCTACGACACTCAGACCAGCACCTATATCACTCTGGCGGATGTCAAGCAGCTTGTGCTGTCGGGCGAATCGTTTGTGGTGGTGGATGCCAAAACATCCGACGACCTGACGCGCAGCATTTTGCTGCAGATCATTCTCGATGAAGAATCAACAGGCGCTCCGATGTTCTCGGCCGACATGCTGTCGCAGGTCATTCGAACCTACGGCAATGCCATGCAGGGCATGATGGGCGAGTACCTGGAAAAGAACATCAAGGCGTTTGGGGAAATTCAGCAGCAGTTTCAAGAGCAGTCGCGCAAGATGGTGGAGGGCAAGGGCAATTTTCCTTCGACCGATGCCTGGGCCCAGTTCATGCAGAATCAGGCGCCCATGATGCAAAACCTGATGAGTAACTACATCGAGCAGAGCAAGAACGTGTTTATGCAGATGCAAGAGCAGATGCAAAAAAATGCAACATCGATGTTCCCGGGCTTTCAATTTCCGGCCACGCCGCGCGACGATAAGACGCAGGATTGAGTACACCGCGCGTTGGTTTTGTGTCGCTCGGATGCCCTAAGGCATTGGTGGACTCCGAGCGTATTCTGACTCAGCTCCGTGCCGAGGGGTATGACATTGCCCCGGAGTATCACGATGCCGACCTGGTGGTGGTCAACACCTGCGGTTTTATTGACGATGCTGTCCAAGAGAGCCTGGACGCCATTGGCGAGGCGCTCACCGAAAACGGCAAGGTGATTGTGACGGGCTGCCTGGGTGCGAAGACCGGGCAGGGCGGTGACAACCTGGTCAGATCAGTGCACCCCAAGGTGTTGGCGGTGACCGGCCCCCATGCCACCCATGAAGTGATGCAGGCCATCCACACGCACCTGCCCAAGCCCCATGATCCGTTTACCGATCTGGTGCCTGATCATGGCATTCGTCTTACACCGCGCCACTATGCGTATCTAAAAATTTCTGAAGGCTGCAATCACCGTTGCACCTTCTGCATCATTCCGAGCATGCGTGGAGATCTCGTGTCGCGCCCGATCGGCGAGGTGATGCGTGAGGCCGAAAACCTTGCGAAGGCCGGTGTCCGCGAGATCTTGGTAATTTCCCAGGACACAAGTGCCTACGGCGTGGATCTGCAGTACCGCACGGATTTTGTGGCGGGCCGGCCTGTGCGCACACGGCTTTTTGAGCTCTGCCAGGAACTGGGTCGTCTCGGCATATGGGTGCGCCTGCACTACGTGTATCCGTATCCCCATGTCGATGAGGTGCTGCCCCTGATGGCCGAGGGCCTGGTCTTGCCCTACCTGGATGTGCCCTTTCAGCACTCGCATCCCGATGTGCTCAAGCGCATGAAGCGGCCCGCAAGTGGCGAAAAAAATCTGGAGCGTATCCGTGCGTGGCGTAGTGTCTGCCCAGATCTCACCATTCGCAGCACCTTCATCGTCGGATTTCCTGGCGAGACCGAGGCCGAGTTTGAACATCTTCTCGATTTTCTTGATGAGGCGCAGCTCGATCGGGTGGGGTGCTTTACCTACTCGCCCGTGGAAGGTGCAGCCGCCAACAGCTTGGGCAACCCGGTCGACGATGAGATCAAGCAGGAGCGTCTTGAGCGATTCATGGCGCGGCAGGCCGAGATCTCAGCCCAGCGCCTGAAGCGTTGGGTGGGCCGCCGTGTGCAGGTGCTGGTCGATGACATCGATCCCGAGCAGGGCATGTTGATCGGCCGCACGACAGGTGATGCACCTGAAATTGATGGGATCGTTAAAATTTTTCCAGATCCGAATTCGCGCCATCCTATTCCGGCGCAGATCGGCGAGTTCGCCACCGTGGATATCGTCGATTCGGATGACTATGATTTAGAGGCTATTTTTATAAGGGAGACCACAGCATGAGGGAAGTCGTCGTTGTAAGCGCAGTGCGTTCCGCCATCGGCGGTTTCGGAGGCACGTTGTCGGGGTTTGAGCCGTCAGAGCTTGGCGGCCTGGTGATGAAGGAGGCGATCGCCCGCGCGAAAGTGGATCCCAAGGCGATCAACTACGTGGTGGTCGGAAACTGCATTCCCACAGAATCGCGTTCGCCCTATGTCTCGCGTGTGGCCAGCATCCAGGCCGGTCTTCCGATGGATTCGGTGGCACTGACCATCAACCGTCTGTGCGGTTCTGCCCTGCAGGCCGTCGTTTCAAGCGCTCAGAACATCATGTTGGGCGATGCAGATTTCGGCATCGGCGGCGGCGTGGAAGTGATGAGCAAAGGCGGGTATCTCAGCCCGGCGCTGCGTAACGGTGCGCGCATGGGCGACAGCAAAATGATTGACATGATGGTGGCCACCCTGACCGACCCGTTCGGTGTGGGCCATATGGGCATCACGGCAGAAAACCTCGCGAGCAAGCATGGCCTTACGCGTGAGATGCAGGATGCGTTCGCGCTTGAATCACAAAACCGTGCCGCCAAGGCCATCGCCGAGGGCCGTTTCAAAGGCCAAATCGTGCCGATCACGATTGCTAGCAAAAAAGGCGATGTGGTGTTCGACACCGACGAGCATCCCCGCGCCACGACCATGGAAAAGCTCGCCGCCATGAAACCCGCCTTCAAAAAAGACGGTTCCGTGACCGCGGGTAATGCATCGGGCATCAACGATGCGGCGGCCTTTTTGGTGCTGGCCGAAGCAGGCGCAGCCGCAAAGGCTGGTGCGACGCCCATGGCCCGTGTGGTCAGCTACGCCGTGGCCGGAGTGCCCAACGACGTGATGGGCGAAGGCCCGATCCCAGCCACCCAGATCGCGCTGAAGCGCGCTGGACTGACCATCGACAAAATCGATGTGATCGAGTCCAACGAGGCCTTCGCTGCACAGGCCCTGACGGTGAACAAGGTGCTCGGACTGGATCCGGCCAAGGTCAACGTCAATGGCGGTGCGATTGCTCTTGGCCACCCGGTCGGGGCCACAGGATCGGTCATCGCCACGAAGTGCATTCACGAGATGCACCGTGTCAATGGAAAGTACGGCCTGGCCACGATGTGTATCGGTGGCGGACAGGGTATTGCTGTGATCTTTGAAAAGCTCTGATCCCAAACGGTAGGGCACGCGCCTAAAACGAAAGGACGCTAAGGCGTCCTTTCTTACATCTTCGTTAGTTTACATAATACACATTATGCGACACCGTTAAACGACACCAAAGTTACTGCACGCCCTGGACCTCGACACCCGTAGAGGGCTGCACCGCAGGGGGCAACGCGGGGCCGTCTTGGCCGGTTCCCATAGCCGACGAGGGCTGAACCGTCACAACTTCACCCCCGGATTGGATCACAACCTCTTTTAAAGTAGCATCCGGTGCCACTTGAGGTACGTTCGATAAGTATCTGTTCAGAAATGATATTTCCTGGAGTTCGAGCCAGAACGCCAGATCTTGATTCTTATTCTCCTGGGCGTAGTCACGGGCCGTCATGCCCGACTGGCTGGTCTGGGTCGGGTCAGCGCCAAGCTCGAGCAATGCGGCGGCTGCATCCCGGTGGTTGAAGCGAGCGGCCATCATCAGTGGTGTCGTGCCGTTTGGGCTAGCCGCATCCACATAGGCGCTTTTCTCAAGCAGGAGCCGAATCAGTCCGGTGTGGCCGGCAGTCGCCGCATAGTGCAAGGCGGACCACCCCGCCCGGTTCACCTCGGCACCGAGCTCGATCAGACGCTGTGCGACAGTAAGGCTGCCCTTCATTGCGGCGACCATCAGGGCGGTCTCCCCGAGTTGATTTTCGTAATTCAAGACGGCGCTGGTTTGCCACTTCGGCAGATCCAAGAGTCGCAACGCCATCGCGTCACCCTCATCCCGAATGGCAATCATCAAAAGGTTATTGCGAAGGTCATCCCGGGTACGCTCATCAAGGCCGAGCTCGGGCATGCGGGCCACGAAGGTCAGGTCATTGGCCCGCACGGCAAGGCCAAAGGCCTGAAGCACGTCTCGGGCCTGGACCGACAGCGCGATCAGCCCCAGGCCGAGGGCGCAGGCGACATGCGGTAGCCACGCGGTGAGTGGACCTAACCGCCTATGCATGGCCCGCCAGCTGGCCAGCAGCAAACCGCTCGAAGTTGGCCGACGTGACGCGGGCCACCTCCTCAACCGATACACCCTTTAGCTCGGCCACCCGCTGGGCAACCAAGGCGACATACGCCGGCTCGTTGACCTTTCCTCGGTGCGGTGCCGGTGCCAGGAACGGAGCATCGGTCTCGATCATCAGGTGCTCGAGCGGTATTTCTT
>JACCDJ010351476.1_pt1 | contig 17320 bp, 15 predicted proteins | sample 7444481 | NCBI WGS metagenome assembly JACCDJ01 (sample SAMN15323435, study PRJNA562643) | freshwater metagenome | isolation source: river surface water | place: USA:Blue River Watershed | collected 2017-08-15 | reverse complement strand
TTACGATCGTAGTCAAAGATACCTCCTCAAAGCCGATGTGCGGGCTTTCAAGTCTTTCAGTTGGTCTGAAGTCATCTGTCTAAGTTAAAAATGTGTTGCAAAAATCGGAAAAAATCTGGCTTTTACCAACGCTGCTCCTCATTCAATTTCAAGGAGTACCAGTTGAAGTTTGTTTTTGTCTGAGACCGTGAAGGTTTTGTAACGCAGGGGAATTAATCCAAAACCCGTGCCCAGGAGAATGGCGGAGGTTTTGAGCACTCCAGGGCTGACTTGTAGTTTACGCTGTTGATAAAGGCTATTGACCCCTTCTAAAACGATGGCCATAGTTCCTGCTCCCAAGGAAAGGTTCGTCAAATTAGTTAGGGTTCGATTTCGAGGATCCTTCGCTCGAATGTCGATTTCGAGTAGATCTGTTGGGCTCAGAATATTCTCAGTCAGGTAGAGGTATTCGGTATCCAGGTTGACAATTTTATCGGTGACAAAATAGCCGATCTTTTTGCTTTTGTAGGTGATGTCTTCCCCAGGGTAAAATCGAATCTGTGATTTTTGATTACTCCCTCGTTTAAGGAGTAAAAATTTCTTTGGTTGTTCCTGTGCGAAAATGGATCCTGCGAATGAACCAAGAAATAAGAAGGTAAAGAGCACCTTTCCAAATTGCTTTGCTACGGTGGTTGGCAGGTTCATCGAAATGGCTATTAGATAGTTAACATCCACTGGTGTGGATCTTGAATCTCTCCATATTTGATGCTATCCAATGCCAAGAGAACTCGTTTTGAAAAAGCGTCCGGCTTTGGCTCAGGAAGGAGGTAATCTTTCCCGTTTACATTGATTTTATTGATAAAAGCAATAGTTGCGGCAGTACCTACTCCAAAAGCTTCTTCTAGACTTCCATTTTTTAAGGCTTCCTCGAGTTCTGATACTGCGAGAAAGCGCTCTTCTACAGGTTGCCCCCAATCTTTTGCAAGTTGGAGTACTGAGTTTCTGGTGATGCCTTTGAGGATGGTACCTCCATGAGTAGGTGCAGTGATGAGCGTTCCCTTGACCTTAAACATGACGTTCATGGTCCCACTCTCTTCGATTTGGCTATGGGTTTTGCCATCAGTCCAAAGCAACTGGTCATATCCTTCTTTTTGAGCCAAAAGGGCTGGATAGAGCGATGCGGCATAGTTACCAGCTGCCTTCGCTTCTCCAGTACCGCCTTCAGTGGCACGGGTGTAGGTGGTTTCTACTTTTACAGATACTGGCTTGGAATAATAGGCGCCAACAGGGCTGGTGAAAATCATGAATCGGTAACTGTCGGATGGTTTGACACCCAGGTAGTTGTCCATGGCAAACATAAATGGACGGATGTAGAGACTTGATCCTTTTCCTTGGGGTACCCAATCTCTATCTAGGTTGAGGAGTTGCTTGAGCGCTTCCAGGAAAATGGATTCTGGCAATTGTGGCATGCACATTCGTGCTGCGGATTCATTCAATCGTTTTGCATTCGCAGCTGCTCGAAAGACCAATACTTCCCCTTTTTCATTTTTATAGGCCTTCATGCCCTCAAAAATGGCTTGCCCATAATGTAGCGTTGCATTTCCTGGGTAAATTTCCATAGGGCCATAGGGAACGATTCGAAAATCACCCCAAGCCCCATTTTGGTAATCGGCCACAAACATATGGTCTGAAATAGACCTTCCAAAAACTAGGGATGAAAAGTCTGTTTCTGAAAGTTTGGACTGGCTGGTTTTGGTAACTGAAATGGAAATCATGAGGCTGGGTGCGTTTATTTGCGAAGCGTATTTTTTTATTGGCTATTGATCTACCAACGGGGTTTCCAAGTAACTTCTTCAACCTCAAGTTCTTGTGCCATCTTTCGGCCCAGTACGAATAGAAAATCTGAAAGTCGGTTGAGGTACTGGATTACCAGATCAGAGACCGGTTCTTCGGAAGCAAGTTCCACGACGATCCGTTCGGAGCGTCTGCAGACGGTTCGTGCGAGATGGCAAAAAGAAACAGAAGTATGGCCTCCTGGTAGAATGAAAGCAGTGAGCATGGGGAGTTCAGCATCCATGGCATCCATTTCTTTCTCCAATAGTTCCACATCTTCAGGAAACAGATCCGGTTTTTTTACCTTGTTTTTTCCAGGAACAGTGGCCAAGTCCGCACCGATAGTAAAAAGGCGATCTTGGATGGTCTTGAGAAGTTCTGCTCTTTTTTTATTTACCTCCTGATCACGAAGCAATCCCAAATAGGAATTCAATTCGTCAAGGGTGCCATAAGCATCAATTCTAAGATCTGATTTAGGTACCCGTACTCCGCCTAACAAGGAGGTGATTCCTTGATCCCCTGTTTTGGTATAGATTTTCATATCAACGGTAAATCTGTATGCTGTATTCGAATAACTGACCTTTTTAAAGGAATTAGGCAGTCACTAAACCTCGGGTAGGATTTGGATTCACTTTATCGGATTCTACCAATCCATCTCGAAGGCGCACGATGCGGTGTGCATAATGGGCGATGTCGTCTTCGTGAGTGACCATGATGATTGTATTTCCTTTGGCATGGAGCTCATGAAACAACTCCATGATCCCGTAGGAGGTTTTGGAATCTAGGTTACCTGTGGGCTCATCCGCCAAAATGATGCTTGGGTTATTCACCAATGCTCTGGCAATAGCGACACGCTGACGCTGACCACCTGAAAGTTCATTGGGTCGGTGAGTGGTTCGATCTCCCAATCCCACATTGTCCAAAGCTTTGAAGGCAATCTCTTCTCTTTCTGATTTGGAATAGCCCGCATACACCAAGGGAAGGGCTACGTTGTCCAAGCAAGTGGCTCGAGGCAAAAGATTGAAAGTCTGGAAAACAAAGCCAATTTCTTTGTTTCGAATGTCGGCCAACTCGTTTTCACTCATGTCGCTGACATCCTTGCCTGCTAGAATGTAACTGCCTGAAGTAGGAGAATCTAAGCATCCAATGATGTTCATTAAGGTAGACTTTCCCGACCCGGAAGGTCCCATGAAGGCGACGTATTCTCCTTTGTTTACGCTAATGCTAACCGATTTCAATGCCTGAATAATTTCAGAACCCATTTTGTAGGTTTTATTGATTTCGTGCGTTTCAATGACTTTGCTCATGGTATAACTGGTTTACTTGTTGGTTTAGCAATACGGAAAGGTACTCATTTGCATTAAAAATACATGAAATCTCTCAATTCATCTGCTCCAATACTGCTTCAATTTCTTCTTCGCTCATCCAAGACCTCATTTCTTCCCGTGCTTCGGTGGCATAACTATCCAAACCAAGTTCTTGTGCGGCTCGTATTTTTCTAGCCCATAGGAGTGGATCCTTTGTGAATTCACTTGCAGCTTGAAGGAGTTCATAGGCTTGTAATAGGTCTTTGGTTTGCAAGGCTGCACTCCAAATCAAGGGGCAGAAGTAAGGATTCGCCGTTAGTTCCTCGGAAGAGCCGATAAATCGAGCAAAGGCCTTAAGGGAGTTTGGATTTGTCCAATCGGGCTGGGCCAGAAAGGCAGCCAAGTCCACCTCACGAGCTACTTTTCCTTTTAAGAAAGCACCAAGTTCCTGAAGCTGCTGGGGTGATAATCCATGTGCTTTATGACTAAACAGCTTTAAAGCAACCTCCAATTTAAATTCAGCCGAAGTGATGTTTTTCCATTCGGTAAAGAGTTTTTGGGAATGAGACGGATTGAATCTTCCCAAGAATTCCAGTTCAGTTTGAACTGGGCTGCTTTGCTGTGCATTGGCTTTTGCTAGTCCTTGCCAATTTTGAATTGCTTCATGGATGGGGAGTTGGGCCTGAAATCCTTTTTCGGCCGAAAAGGCAAAATCTTTGGCAGCCTTTTCAAAATCGAGTTGCTGAGCGAGAATGAGCCCCGATAAATTGAGGTAATAAGCCGCATCGCCTGGATTTCGAAAGGCGAGTCCATTCAAATTTTTGACTGCCTCGTTGATTCTTCCTGCTCCCAAGCTTCTCAAAATGGCTGTTTCCTGTATCTGTAGGGTGTAGTCCAGAAAGTCTTCTCTTTTGGCCAGGGAATCTAAAAAGGCAATATCGGTTGATGGATCTTCAAGGTTGTGAGTAGCCAACAAATTGCGGTAGCCTGCTTGGATTAGGAGGGGGGATTTTTCCTGTTCAAGTTTACTTTTCAAGCCCGCTAGGATATCGGCCTCCATTTGAAGTCCATTTTTCCGCGCTGCGGCTACCCAATTGATGCTTACGATCAGGTCTTCTTGATGGCTGGGTGGATCTACTTTATTTCCCAACTTTAGTTGCAAGGCAAGCCAATTCGCCTCCGCTATCGGATTATCCTTTGGTAATGCTGATAACAAGCTTGTTGCTTCTTTTTCCTTTTTGAGCAAGGTGTAAAGTAAGGCTAGGTTTTGGGTGAGGTAGGGATTGTTGGGGAAGAATTTCAATCCATTTTCCAAGTAAAATACTGCCTCCAGGGGCTTGTTTTCCCGTTGCAGTCGCTCCGAAAGCAATAGGATATTGTCCACCTGAGGAGCCAAGTCAAAACTTTCTTCCAAGTGCTCTTTGGCTAAACTCGGTTGGTTCAGTTCAAATAAGAGTTGAGCCGTCAGGTTTTTTGCCTTGGGATTGTACCGGTAGCGATCCCAACTATTTTCGTATAGGATGCTTGCTTCAAGTTTTTGATTCGTTTGGTAGTAGTAATCCCCTAGGATATTGTTGGTTAAGGAACTTGCTTGAAAGGCAATAATGGCTTCTAAGTAGGCGGTAATTACCAAAAACGCAATGGTTCCTCCGATTCGGAGGTGGTAGTAGGGAAGTACAAAAGGTTTGTAGATCACTGGGTGAATCGGTTTCCCTTGATTCATGACCGGGAAAAAATTGATGGCTATATAGATGAAAAAGAAAAGAGAAAACCCCAGTTGAGAATAAAGAATTAAATGTTTGATCAATTCCTCTCCTGCTTGGTTGTGTGAAAGCGTTAACTTCCAAATGGTCCACAAAGTGCTGGTTAACCCCAGGAGGTAGAGGCTTTGAATGGCCGTTGAATTACCATCCAATTTAGTTTGGTGGGCCAACTTTTCTCGAATAGAAAACCAGCCCAATACAGCCAATGGAAGGATGAGGTAGAGGATAGAGAAACCTTCAAAAGGGAGCTGAACCTCTCCTTTTAGGTGAAGGAGTAAAATGAAAAGTAGCCCGAGATACCCTAAAGCGATTGCTGAAAACTGAATGCTTGTTTTGGCTCGGACGCCCGCATTGGCTTTGGAAATAAGTACCAAGAGTCCAGATAAAATTCCATGCCCTTGCCAGAAAATCCAAGCGATGCTCAGCCCCAGTCCGATAATCAAACTTTGTTCCGCAAGGTAGAGGCCTGGCTGAACGATTGGGCTAAAGTAGCCAAGAAGGGAAATGGTGCCTCCAGTTGTAGCGGCTAGTACTGCCCACCGGATCCAAAAAGAAATTTGATTTCCCCAAATATGGAAATAAATTGTGGGGAGTAGGGTAGCAGCGATAAGTAGAAGCAGCGGAAGGTTGGAACTTGCTCCGCCAATGTTTAACCCATTGACATTGGCCAAGGTCAGGATCAGAATCCATCCAATTCCAGCTCCTACAAAGGGGACTTTTTTAAACGGAGAGAGTGTCGCCAGTACGCTGATGGACAGAAGCAAAATAACGCCACCAAAAAATAAGGTTTCAGTGGTAGCATTGGGGTAGGGTACTACCTGGTAATTTTGAAATACGAGAAAATGGTCTACCTGAATGGGTATATGGAGTGAGCCAATGTCAAGGGTTGAGAAAGGCACTGGCAAACGATCCACAAAGGCTCCTACTTGGAGGTTGGGGTTGGAAATGGAGGAACTAAACCAAGCAAAGCCTGCTAAAATGGCTCCTATTCCTAAAAAAATGGAAATCAGTAAGTAGATCAGTAATTTTGGTTTGGATTGAATGGGCATATTATTCCAGCACTTTGGGTACCGTGAAGAACCCGTTTTCTTGGGCAGGTGCATTTTGTAAGGCCTGATCCTGAGTTAATTGTTCGCCTACCTCATCTGCTCGAAAAGCATTTATTTCTGTAGACATACTGGTTAGGGGAGCGACCTCCTCGGTAGGCACTTCTTGAAGTTGATCGATCCAATCCAAAACTTGAGATAGGTCTTTGCTCATTTTTTCTGCTCCCTGTGAATCAAAATTAAGTCGCGCCAAATGGGCCATTTTCTGGAGGGTGGCTTGATCAATCTTCATAAATAGGAATTGAAGGTGAGGAACTAGCCCTGGGATTGGATATTTCCTCAGGGTTTTTGGGTTGGATTATCTTGTAACAATTGCTCCTGGATCACTTCAAAACAACGTTGTTTGAGCGCTTCCTCCGTTTCAAATTCTGAAGGGTTGAGCGCTTGGTGCAACACCATTTTGGCAGGAATTCGCTTTAAAATCAATTCTTTCTGGTCCGCCAAAATTACGTGATTGTAGGATAAGGTGACAGGAATGATGGGGATTTGTTTCTCTAGGGCTAATCGGAAGGCACCATTTTTAAAGGGAACAAGGTTGGGTGGATCTTGGGTGTAGATTCCCCCTTCGGGAAACAAGACCATGCTGCTCCCCTGGTCCAATGCCAAGCCAGCCCTCCGCATAGTTTCCGCCCTGCTTTTCACTCTGCTACGGTCGACTGCAATGTGTAGATTTTTGAAATAGTACCCGAAAAAAGGAACTTTACGTATGGATGCTTTGCCCACAAAAACAGCGTCCCCCGGAACAAAGCCCATCATGGCGACATCCAAATAACTGAAATGATTTGCCAAGAAAATGTAGGATTTGCCCTTTTCAATCTTCCCTTCAATTTCCACATTTACCCGAAGGAAAATCATGGAGAAAAAGATTTTTGCCCAATACTGATTGACTTTTCTCCCATATTTATTCCATCGAGGCACCCAGATGCAAACAAGGAATGCAGGGAAAAGCAGGGCAAATGTGAGTACAAAAGCCACTGCTGCATAATAGGTATAGATCCGGTCACTCCACTTCTTCATGGTTGATCATTGCATTTGCGACTTGGGTGAAATACTGCATCAGGTCTTCTCGATCTTCCTGATCTAAGGAGACTTTATCTAATGCATGCAACATGGCATTCATCCAATGAGATCGCATTTTTGAGTCTATTTTCCATTGCATGTGACGCATGCGGAGTCTAGGGTGTCCGCGCTCTTCCGAATAAGTTTGTGGTCCACCTAAGGCCTGTACCAAAAACAAGTAAATGCGTCGCTCGGCCGCTTCCAACTCTTCCGGATAGAGACTTCTCAGTTCAGGAATCTTGCTGACTTCCAGGTAGAAGTTTTTCGTAAGGTCCTGAAGTGATTCTTCTCCGATTCGGGTGTAGAGCAATCCTAAAGAATTCATCTGCTAAAATTAACCAATTTTGCCCTTAGCCTTCCCATTTTTTCACACGGAGGGAGGTTCCTTCCGTGGAAATTACTTCAATGGCTTGTCCTTGTTCCAAAAACTCCCCCCTAGAATAGGCGTCAAAGATTTCCCCATCCAATTCTACTTTGCCACTGGGTCGAAGCCTGGAGTGGACGGATCCAACTTTTCCAATCAAATTTTCGGAATACAAACTCGCCGTGTAGCCTTGGGAGCGATCTTGGGTAGTAGCCAAGGTCAGGTGTTTGAAGGCTCCCCATTCATTCACTTTTGGGGTGAGCCAAAATACCAAACCCACTGCAGCCAAAGCGGCTAAAATTACGGTGAGCAAGGCACCAAAAAGTTGGGAAGAGGGTACCCATTCAAAGTCAAATGCTTGGTTAGGAAGCATTCCGAGTACGAGTCCTCCTAAGGTCAATACAATTCCAGCCACACCAAATACCCCGAAGCCGGGAATCACAAAAAATTCCACGGCAAGTAGAATGATGCCAATCACAAAGACGAGGATCTCCCAATTTTCAGCCAAGCCGTTGAGGTAGTAAGGAATGAAGTACAGGAGGGCTGCGCTAATTGCTAGTGCGAGTGGAAAACCGATTCCTGGGGATTGCAATTCAAAATAAATCCCTCCAATAATAAGTAAGATCAATAAACCACTAACGGCAGGGTTCAAGAAAAAGGCAATGATGGAATCCACCAGTTTTTCTTCGTAAGCAATCACCTGAGCAGTTTGTAAATTTTGGGCTTCCAAAATGGCTTTTTGAGAAGCATATTCCCCTTCGCAGAAGCCGTTTTCTATAGCCTCAGAAACTGAAAAGGTGATGACAGATTGGGCATCAGTGATTCCGGGGATCACTAATTTTTCATCTACCATGGCTTCTGCGATTTGTGGATTGCGACCGGTAGCTTCTGCGGTGCTGCGCATCATTGAACGCATGTAGGATTGGTATTTATCGGGTGCTGCTGTCCCATCTGCCCCATCGACTACAGTGGCTGCACCAATACTGGCACCTGGAGCCATGTAGATACTGTCACAGGCTATTGAAATCAATGCACCTGCTGAGGCGGCATCCTTGTTGATAAAAACATAGACCGGAATCTTGGATTCTAAAATTCGGGTGCGGATCTCTTCCGCATCTGTAACTGCCCCTCCATAGGTGTCCATTTCGATTAGGATAACATCTGCTTTGAGCACCTCTGCTTGTTCCAGCGCCAATTTTACCTTACGATTCATGGCAGGATCGATGTCTTGGTCGATGCTGAAAGTGAATACTTTTTTCTGTTTTTCTTGAGCGAAAATTAGGCTCGTCGAAAGTGCAAAAAGGGTTAAAAAAAGAAAGGTAATCTGCTTCATTGCTGTTTAATTAGCTGACATCTCCTAATCCTGCGTTGGCTCAACCATGGCTTTCTGCAAAGAAGTCTTTTCTCACAGAAAAGCCGAATTCTAAATTAAGGAATTTTCCCGCTTTCAACTTGAATAATGAGGGATGAAGGTTATTTTTGTTTACTTGCTTCCCAAGTATTTCATGTGTCCTTCAATTTCCCCTTCTCCTATGTACGGTAGATTCCAACTCCTCAGCTGCATTCTTTTTTTATTTTTTAGTGCTCAAGCGGCATCATTTGCTGCAGAATTGGATCGCTTGGATTCCATTGGGATACAAAAAATTGGAGATCGGACCTTTATTCTCCACCAAGTGGTTGGGCAAGAGACCTTGTTTTCGATCTCTAGAAGGTATAAAGTGCCCATGGTAGCGATTCAAGAAGCCAACGAAGCCCTAAAGCAAGGAATGAAAGATGGACAAACTCTCCTCGTTCCTTATGGTCCATCCAGCAGTTCTGCCCCAACGGCAGCCCCCACCACGGTGTCTCCTGCGCCCGCGACTACACCTGTAAAGAGTAATCCTTCTCCTGCATCTACTACTTCAACTCCTGTTGTAACTCCGGAAGCTAAGTCAACGAAAGTTGAAACTCCTGTGGTAGTGGCCCAACCCACTACTTCTTCCAAACCAGCTGCAACGGAAGCCACCGCAAATTCTACTGCCAAAACCCCTGCAGCGACTACTTTAGCACTCAAGACAACTCACAAAATAACGCGTGGGGAGTCTTTGTTTTCTATTGCCAATAAATACAACGTGACGATAGCCGAATTGAAGGAATGGAATTCGCTTTCAACCAATAAAGTATTGGTTGGTCAATCCTTGAAAATCCTTGGTTCCGTACCTGTAGCTACCAGCAAAAGTAATGCTGAGCCACTTGCAGAAGTTGCTGCTCCTAAAGTGGAAAAGAAGGAAGAAGTCAAAAAAGAGGAGCCTAAAGCGGTTGAAAAGAAAGTAGAACAGCCTAAGGTTGAAGAAAGAAAAGCGGAGCCGTCTCGAACAGCAAATGAATCGACAGCTCCTGCAGCTAAGGAAACAAGTTCTACTAACACTTCCTCAAACAATTCAGGGGAATGGATTTCCCATAAAGTCAAATCAGGGGAATCGCTTTTCTCCTTGTCCAAACAATACGATGCTTCCATCGAAGATTTGATTCAATGGAATGCCTTGACTTCCAATAACCTAAAGGTAGGTCAATCCATCAAGGTAGGAAAAACTACTTCAAGTGCTACTTCAGCACCAGGAGTTGCTGAGGTGAAAAATCAGCCAGCCCCTCCGGCTCAGCCTAGTGAAAAAGTAACAGCGCCAAAGGAGGTAGTTGAGGGACCAAAAGAAGTGTTTGTGGCCTCAAAGCAAGAAACGACCGCGCCCAATACCTCAGGTGGATTTACGAATACCAAAGAGACAGGATTGGCCGAACTTATTCCAGGTACTGAGGCCAATAAAAAGTATTTAGTACTTCACCGTACTGCTCCAGTGGGAAGCGTAATTCGTGTCAAAAATGAAGAGAACAATCTTACGATTTTTGCACGTGTGGTAGGAGTTTTGCCTGAAACAGGAGATAATTCCAAAGTCCTCATCAAACTATCACAAGCAGCCTTCGAACAATTGAAGGGAGTGAATTCACGGTTTCCTGTGGAGATTTTGTACTAATAGTTAAAGAAAGAAGGCTGGCTTTTTCAAACTTCGATCAGGAAGTTCCTTTTCTTCAGCACCCGTCGCAGTTTGCTCTTTTGTCAATTTTAGTTATGTCCAAAATTCAGCTGTTCTTTCATCATGTATTCCGATTTGTATGGAACAGCATTTTTGTTCTTTCTTATCCCATTTTAGCCAGTTTTGGATTACTTTTTATTGGACTGACCTTTTTGTTTTCGAAGTTGTCCCAACTCTTGACTCGATTAAAGCCTGAAGGAAAAAAAGGAGAGGTGTTGGAAACAGCTTGGGAAATCCTTCCCAACTCCAACGACCTTATGGAGGCAAAAGTGGAAAAACAAATCCTTTTTGGCCCTGTGGGGGTACGATTAAGGCGAAAAGACGGAGTGCCTTCGGTCATAGAAGAATTTGTGTTTGGAAAAAAGGTGAGGATTCTGCAGGAAGGCCTTCTTTTGGAAAGATGGAATACCTTAGATGCAGCAGCACTTCCTGATTTTGACATCTGCCTGTATGATCACGAATTGGATAAGATTCGTGTGCTCACTCAAATGAACAGTTTTGACTGGCATCTTGCAGAAATTAAGGATAAGGAACTGGTCTTCAAATGGTTTGATGGTACCCAAGGAGGGGAGAAAGTCATTCAGTTATGAACGAGCGTGTCAAAGATTTTTTGGATCAAAAGGTAGCCCTATACAATGGTCCAAACTTTATTGAGCTCGATCCGATTTCCATTCCGCATCGCTTTCAAAAAAAACAAGACATTGAGGTGGCAGGCTTTTTTGCAGCGATTTTGGCTTGGGGTCAACGAAAAACGATCCTCAGCAAATGCAAGGAATTGCTTGCACGAATGGATGATGCTCCTCACGATTTTCTAGTCAATCATTCTGAAGGAAACTTGAAGGCATTTTTAGGTTTCAAGCACCGCACCTTCAACGAAGTAGATACCTTGTATTTTATTCATTTTTTGTCCTGGTTTTACCGAAAACAGGATAGTTTAGAAGCTGCTTTTTTAATCGGTCAAACCGGCGCAGTCGATAGCATGGAAACCATACTCATCCAATTTCAACGACATTTTTTCAGTTTGGAGGATGCCCCTTCCAGAACAAAAAAGCATATTTCTTCTCCTGCTACCCGTTCCGCTTGCAAGCGGATCAACATGTACCTACGCTGGATGGTACGTCAAGACAAGCAGGGAGTTGACTTTGGGATTTGGAAAGGTATTAGCCCTGCACAATTGATTTGCCCTTGCGATCTGCATGTGGATCGAGTAGGTCGGAAATTAGGATTGATTACCCGCCCGCAAACCGACTGGGGTACGGCTATTGAACTCACTCAAGTACTTCGAACTTTTGATGCAGCAGACCCTGTCAAGTATGATTTCGCTTTATTTGGGCTAGGTGTGGAAGAAAAATTTTAAGAAGCTTCCGATTTTCTGGTAATCTGCAAACTGCCAAGGGTGCCCAATTTTAAAAAGGAGCTTTAAAGTTGAAGAATAAGTTGCCTACACCTTGTTTGTTGATGGAGTACTCCAGTCGAAAAACTGCATCATAGCCTGTGACTAGGTCAATGCCGGCTCCATAGCCAAACAGGTATTGATTCGTAAGCGCTAGGTTTTCTGGAATTCGATTTCGATCCCGGACTGCTCCTTGATCAAAGTTGCCACTGAGGTAAATACTCAAGGGAAGTGTGTTGAATTGATCGTTGTAAATGGCTCTTGAGAGGTCAAAACTGGTGTTGATGAGTTGAAAACGCAAACTATTTTTTTGAACTACCAGTTGCTGTCCTTCGATGACGTTGAGTTCATAACCTCGAATAAAATTGGGCATGTACCCAATTCCTCGCACGAGGGTGTAGGGCTGATTGGGACTTGTAAACCAACCTGCACTGAGTCCTGAGGCAAAATGAAATCCTTTCCCTAATGAGAGGTATTTATTAGCCGTTAAATTCAGTTCCAATTCATTCAAATTCTTTTTGGAGAAGAGGCCATACTTCGTCGCGGTTAGCTGCAGCAGTTCCCCCTTTGTCGCATAAGCAATGTTGTCCCGCTTGTCGTGAAGAAAGGAATATTGAAAAAAGGAATAGGAAAGGCGGTTGCCTGGCTGAAGAAAATACCTGGGATTTTGCTCCAGTACTTTTGGGGATACCCAGGTCGTGCTATGGCCTACCGTGATCAAGTGAAAATTGTAAAAGGTAGGCCGATAGGTATACCGAAGGGCTGTAAGGAAATTCTTTCGAAGGACCTCTTCGAGTTCAGAGGTATAAAAGATTTGTCTATTGAATTTAGAAGCGATGGGAACTGTTTTTTGATCCCGGTAACTCAGTTGAAAGGAGAGTCCATGCTTTTGTTTCCGGTCGATGTAAGGTTTGGAATAGATTAATTCTAGCCCTTTTGTAAACCCCAGTTGACCCGAAAAACGGAATTTTTCATTTCTGCCTCCCACATTCGCATGGTTGATTTTAATCCCATAGTTTACTCGCGACCAGTCCCGACCTTGGTTGGTCCACCATTCTGCAAAATTTCGATCTGCCAATTGGAAAATCACAGCCGGCAAGATGTACCAGCGTTCCTTGACAGCAATCAATACTTCGACTTCTTCTGGACCAGTTCGTAAGGGAGTGATTTCAACTTCGTTAAATAATCTGAGGTTAAATATTTTTTGCTGATCCGCCTTGAGGATGCCCAAAAAGGTTTCCCATTCGTAGGGATAATTGGTCACAAAATCTAACTCCCGGAGAATGATATCTTTTTCAGTTTTTTCATTCCCGATAATGTAGATGGAATTGACGCGTATGTGTGTTGGGACATCCTGAATCGGAAGTGTATCTTGTCCTTGAACCTGGAGCGAAAAAAAAGGTAGTCCGCAGATTAAAAGTAACTTGCGTACCGCAAATAAAAACTGGGGAAATGAAATTTTATACCGGTAAATTTGCTCCAACTTCTGCATGTTTGACCAAAATGGGAATCTCCAAGTTCACCACCTACCTCCGAAAGATAGCCATATTTCCTGTACTGGTCTACCAATATGTGATTTCCCCGATTTTTCCAGCAAGCTGTCGATACAGTCCTACCTGTAGCCAGTACATGAAAGAAGCCATCCTCAAGCACGGCGTGTTCAAGGGAGGACTATTGGGACTCAAGCGGATCGGTAGCTGTCATCCCTGGGGAGGGCATGGCCACGATCCAGTACCTTAGTCGATTTGTGGTCTTCCTTTTTTTAAGGCTCTAATCACCAGGAAGACACCCAGAGTTACCAATGGAATGCTCAAGAGTTGCCCCATATTCAACTGCATGGATTGTTCAAAGTCCACCTGAACTTCTTTGAAGAATTCCCAAATAAAGCGTGATCCGAACACCAGGATGAAAAATAAGCCCAAAAGCAAGCCATCTGGAAGTTGAGATTTGTAGCGCCTCCAGAGACTCAATAGCAGAAGAAAGATCAAGAAATAGGACCCTGCCTCGTAAAGTTGGGTAGGGTATTTCACTCTTCCCAAAGTTTTTACAGTCACCAAGTAGTTGGTGGCTTGTTCCTTGATTTCGAGTTGCAATGGGCTGTTGATAGGTTCTGCGAGGAACTCCTTGGAGGAGTTAAACTGGGTAAGGGCATACTTGATGTCTTGCGAAAGAACAGTTTCCAAACTCGCTTTGGTGTAATTCCCTTTCGAGATCACTAAGTCAATATTTACTGGTACAATCCCCGTTCCTTGAACTTCGGCCTCACGATCTGCAGGTTTGTATGCTTCGATGGATTCGATGGGTACGCGCAATGAACTAAGTATTTCTTCGGCATCGCGAGCAAAGACGATTCCCGTATCGGAATGGGTGTCTTTTCCACCAATTTCTGAGTTCATCAAATTACCCACTCGAATCAGCACTCCAGTAAGTGCAACGACGATCACAATTCGATCTGCTACCCAAAGAAAGCGCTGCCCTTGGTTTCGCTTGGAGTAAATCCAGAGGGCGATAGGGATTGAAATGGCTGCACCATGCGAGGCCAGTCCCCCTTCCCAAATTTTAAAAATATCGATTGGGTTGCTCAGGTATTTTTCTGCTTCATAAAAAAAGACATGCCCAAGTCTCGCTCCAATAATGGTCGCCAACACCATGTAAATGGTCAATTGGTCCACCAACCCTTCGTCTTTGCCCTCCTTTTTGAAAAAGTGTACCATAATTTGCTGGGAGATGATAAATCCCAAGGCAAATAGTAAACTATACCATCTGAGGCGGTCAAATCCCTCAAAAACAGTGGGACTGAGGTCCCAAACGATGAAACTAATAAGAGCGGATAGCATGCTTAGTTATGATCTAATTCGTTTAATTCTTCTTCAAATCCACCCGAAAGGATGGGGAATCGACACCAAGTCTTGGGGTCGACATTGAAATCATCCAAGTGAAAGGAGGGGGCCAACCGTTCTCTTTTCCATTGATTTCGAGACCAAAGTCGGAAGAATTTTTTAATATATTCCTTCAATTCGGCCTCTGGAAACTCATTTTTTTTCCGAAGTTCTTCAAATACCTCCAGAGGAGATCGGCGATCGCGGATAGCCAGTCGTTCGATTGCAACCAAAACCGAATACGGCATCAAATCTTTTTCATCCGTTTGGCTACGTTCAATTGGTCGCAGTTCAGCGGTAGGAGTAAGGGAGTTCACCGCTTGAAGCCCTGGTCGGTCCAGATTTTTCTCAGCCCATTGCAACCAATGGATTACAAAATCCTTGTCTACCCCTGCAATCGGAGAAATGCTGCCACTGGTATCGCCATCCATGGTTGCATAGCCCACATCTCCCTCGCTTCGGTTAGAAGTGGACAGGAGCAAAGCATTTTTCAAATTAGCGAGTAGCCAAATGATGGGTGAGCGCGATCTAGCCTGTATATTCTGTAGGCTCAAGTCATCCTGTTCCCAAGTGAGTGATCTTCCCAAAGCCCCTTCGATTTTTTGGGTGTAGCTTTGCACCTCCTCGTCGATGGTCCAACTCATAAAGGCTGCTCCCAAACTTTCTGCTAAGATTTTGGCAGAGTTAAAGGTGTCTTCTGAAGAGTTTTTAGTGCCTTGATAGGCGGTGGTTAAGAGCTGATTGACCAATGCTTTCTCTGGATCCTCCGTACTTGAAGTAAGCGGTAGACCAAGTTTTGCAATAAACCCATCCAGGCCAAGTTCTTGGATGCCTCTGCGCACCATTTCAGCAACGAGGACGGCGATGGTCGAAGAGTCTGCTCCTCCGGAAAGGGATAGCACAAAACCCTTGGCTTTACTTTTCCTGAGGTAATCAAAGAGTGCAAGACTTGTGGCTTGTACAAACTCCCATTCTTTGGGTTGGATTGTAGCAGTTTCTTGTGGTTTATTTTCAAGGGAAAAGGTACAAACCTGTACGGATTTGAAGGAAAGTAACTGATTTCTTCCCAGTAACTTCCCTGACTTGGCCAATAAAATTTCCCCATCAAAAATCATTCTTCCTGCCTCATTGCCGAGCAGGTTGACATAAAAATAGTAGCAATTGAAGAGGGTGGAACTTTGGGTGACCAAATCTCTGCGTTCCACGGTCTTGTTCATCGCGAAATGAGAAGCGCTTGGATTGAAAATCAAATCCACCTTCCGATCACAAAGTCTATATCCAGGTCTTGCCTCTCCTCTCCAGGCATCTTCACAGATCTCAAATCCATAGTGTATCCCATTCAGATCGAAGGTGAGATCACCAAATGGGATCTGCTTTCCTTGGATTTCGATAGTCGTTTGTTGAAATGCGGGCCAAGGGGTAAACCAGCGGAATTCATAGTGAACACCATCGATGGCCATAAATTGCTTGGCTACTAATCCTTTCAGTTCTCCATTTTCAATAACGGCCATGGTGTTGTAGACCTTATTTTCCAATCGGATCGGTAGCCCTACCGCGAGGCTGATGTTTTGACAATGGGGGAGCAATTGAACGAGTTGCTCCTTGGCTTTTTCGGCAAACCAAGGGCTTAGAAAAAGGTCTTCCGCTCCATAGCCAGTAAGGGTGAGCTCAGGGAAGCAGAGTAATGCTACCTGTTGGATTTTAGCTTCTTGGATGGCTTGGACAATACGGTCAAAATTCCCCTGCCAATCTAGTGGGGTTTGGTTGACTGTGGCGCCAGCAATTTTTAGTGCATCCATGGATCAATTGTTCAATTCAATGGGTCAATGGGAAAGCTTAAGTTGCTCATAGGCATTCTTTGAAGCCTCTTGTTCGGCTTTCTTCTTGGTTTCACCCTTACCTTGAGCAATGGATTCTCCGTTGACTACTATGGCTACAACAAACTCCTTGTAGCGTTGGTTATTAGATACGTGAACAACTTGGAATTCGACTTGATGACCTTCACGCTGCGACCATTCAATTAATTTACTTTTATGGTTGGAAACTGTAGTTACCATCCCTTCCAAATCCAGGTGAATTAGGATACGTTGAAGAATCAATTTTTTTGAAAACGCATAGCCTCTATCCAGGTAGACGGCACCTAAAAATGCTTCTAGAATGTCTCCATACAAAGATTTGTTGCCGACAAACTGTCGATTGTCGACGACTTGTTGCAAGGTTTTCTTTAAGCCGATCTTCATTCCTACCTCGTTTAGCGTTTCTCGGTTGACGAGTTTAGATCGGGTTTCTGTAAGAAATCCCTCATCTCGGTAGGGGTATTTTTTGAATAAATATTCGGCAATCACAGCACCAAGGATTGCATCTCCTAAGAATTCAAGACGTTCATTGGACTTGCGAAATCCTTTGTCCGTTTCTTCACCCAAGCCTGCTGGCGTAAGCGCCAGTCGATAAAGGGATAAATTTAAAGGCTTGCTTCCTAGAATCAATTGAATCGAGGTAGCAAGCCTTTTGTCTTTAGCACTAAAAAAGAGGGAATGGATTCCTAATCGCTGAAAGAGCTTCACGCGGA
>JACCDJ010440597.1_pt1 | contig 17323 bp, 16 predicted proteins | sample 7444481 | NCBI WGS metagenome assembly JACCDJ01 (sample SAMN15323435, study PRJNA562643) | freshwater metagenome | isolation source: river surface water | place: USA:Blue River Watershed | collected 2017-08-15 | reverse complement strand
GCCCACTGTGGCCGAGTCGGTGCCGGGCTTTGAGGCCACCACCTGGTTTGCCATGTTTGCACCCGCCAACGTGCCGCGCCCTGTGATCGACCGCTTGAACGCGGAAGTGCTGCGCGTATTTAGACTGCCTGATGTGCAAGAACGCCTGAAAACACTGGGCCTCGATGCCATCTTGTCCACCCCGGAAGAGTTGGCCCGCTACCAAGCGACCGAAATCACCAAGTGGGCCAAGGTGGTCAAAGAATCGGGCGCCAAAGCCGAATAAGCCTGCAGGCGTCAGTCTCAGGGCTGCAAATGCAGCGCCAGCAGCAACACCTGTGATGCACCCTGCTCACGCAACAGGCTTGCGGCCAGGGTGGCGGTCCAACGGCTTTGGACCACCGTGCCCACCAAGAGCACAGGCCCTGGGGGCATCAGCGGGTCGGCCGTGATCATCACGGCCTTTTCCAGATGGGCCACCACGGGCGTGGCAGACGAGTCACCGGGCGCAGCACCGCCCCGCCAACGGAACACATCGTGCAAGGGCAAGCGCCCCTTGCGTGAAAGGTGCTCGGCCAAGCAACGGTTGGCGGTCATGTCGGGCGCGGGCAGCGGCACCACACAGACCGGACGCGCAGGCCAGCTTTTGGCCCAGCGGCCCAGGGTGGCCACAGCCCCCGCCAGCAGCGCAGGGGGCAGCTCAGCGCTGGCGCCACGTTGCAGGGCTTGCAATTCGGCCAGCCAAGCCGGGTCGTCGGCAAAGGCCACGGCGCGGCCCGCGTCAAAGCCGCGAATCGCGCCTTTGCGCCCCACCCCGGCGGGCCAGCGTTTGCGCGGCTCGATGTCCACGTCCAGGCCACGCAAAAAGTCACGCGCCGCATTCTGTTTGTCTTGAGAAGGCATGAGGCCCGGAAACGGCAGCTGCCCGGTGCACACAGAACAACGCCCACACGGTGCAGGCGACGGGTCGTCCAAGGCGGTTTGCAAATAAGCCATCAGGCAGCCCTGACCATGCGCGTACTGGCGCATGATGCCCGCCTCTTGCTGGCGCACTTGGGCCAGTGCCGTCCATTTGGCGCTGTCGTGCACATAGGGCACGCCCGTGGCCCGCCAGGCCGAGCCGTCTTTGTCCACCACGCCTTCGACCGCCAAAATCTTGAGCAGCGCCTCCAGCCGCCCCCGGCGCACGCCGGTGTCGGCTTCGATCTCGATCAGGCTGCGCTCATCGCTGCCCAGGCTGAGCAGGACTTTGTCGGCCGTTTGCGGGTCAGGAATGGACGCCGTGGCGAAGTAATCCCAAATCCGTTCATCCGCATCCGACGGCAGCAACACCCCTTCGGCGTGGGCCACCGCCCTGCCCGCCCGCCCCACTTGCTGGTAATAGGCCACCGGGGTGGAGGGCGAGCCCACATGCACGCAAAAACCCAGGTCGGGCTTGTCGTAGCCCATGCCCAATGCCGAGGTGGCCACCACCGCTTTGACCTGGTTGTGGCGCAAACGCTCTTCCACCTTCAGGCGCGTGTCGGCATCGGTTTGCCCGCTGTAGGCATCGACCGCATGGCCGCAACTGCGCAAAAAAGCCGTCAGCCGCTCGGCCTCGGCCACCGTCAGCACATACACAATGCCCGAACCTGGCAGTTGCTCCAGCGCGTCGGCAATCCAGGCGTAGCGCTGCAAAGGCGACAAACCCGGCACCACCGAGAGCGTGAGCGAGGTGCGCGCCAAGGTGCCGCGAAAGGTCACCGTGGTCTCGCCCAACTGCTTGCCGATGTCCTGCGTCACACGTTGGTTGGCCGTGGCCGTGGTGGCCAACACGCTGGCGGTGGGCGTGGACAGCAGCGCCCGCGCCAAGCGCTGGTAGTCGGGCCTGAAATCAAAACCCCAATCGCTGATGCAATGCGCCTCGTCGATCACGATCAGGCCCACCCGGGCCAGCAATGCCCCCAGGCGCGCCGCAAAGCGCGGGTTGCCCAGCCGCTCGGGCGAGACCAGCAGCACGTCGATGGCGTCGGCGTCCAGCCCCTCGAAGACATCATCCCAATCGTCAATATTCGTGGAGTTGACCGTCGCGGCCTTCAGACCCGCCCGCTCGGCGGCACTCACCTGGTCACGCATGAGGGCCAGCAGCGGAGACACCACCAGCGTGGGGCCCGCGCCCGTGCTGCGGATCGCGTGCGTGGCCGCCCAATACACCGCCGATTTGCCCCAGCCCGTGGCCTGCACCACCAAAACCCGTGAAGCGGGTTGCAGCACCGCGTGCACCGCGTCCACCTGGTCGGCACGCGGCACAGCGCCTGCCCCGGCCAGGCGGGCCAGGATGGTGTGCATGTGCTGCTGGGCGAAGTCGCGATGCATCGTGTTCAGCTTGTCCATGGGTTCAACCAGCTGAGCCCCAGCCCTTCGAAGTCGCGCACATTGCGCGTGGCCAATCGCGCGCCATGCGCCAAACAGGTGGCGGCAATTTGTGCATCGGCCATGGCCAGCGGCTGACCCTGTTGCTCTCGCGCCGAGACCAAATCGGCATAAACCACCGCGGCGGGCAAGTCAAAAGCCAGCACACGGCCAGCAAAGTCTTCGGCCAGCATGGTTTCAAAAGCCTGCGTCAACTGCGCTCGGCGCGAACCCATCGGCAGGCGCGCCAAACCATAAAGCAGCTCGGACACCACCACACTGCACAGCCACAGATCACGGTCTGACTGCGCATCCACCCAGGCCAGCACCGCCGGGTTGGGCACCGGACGCATCAGCTCTGACACCACGTTGGTGTCCAGCACGATCACTGAGCATCTCCAAAGTCAGGCGCGCGAGGAGGTGAAGAACGATCTGGCGGCGGCAAGTCCACGCCACCAATGGCCGCAAACCGGGCGTTTAATCGGCTGCCCAAACCCGTGGCCGCAGCAGGTTGCGACAACACGCTGCGCAAGATGGTGCGCACCTCTTCTTCCATGGACCGACCGTGTGCCGCGGCGGCCAGGCGCAGTTTGTCTTTGATCTCGGCGTCGATGTTGCGGATGGTGAGGGTTGACACAGGGCTTCTCCTTCAGATTTGCTAGCAATGCTAGCATTGAAGGCATTTTTGTCAAGGCACCAGTATCCGCCTGGCCCAGTTGCTGGCGGGCATGGACCCCATCAAATCCTGAATTTCCACCTGAAGCTGGGCTGCAGTGCAGCCATCGCGCGCCAAGCAGGTGAGAACTGCCTGACAATCAGCTCTTTTGTAATTCAGGTCAGCAGCGGCTTCTTTTATGGCGATTCAATGGTTTCCCGGTCACATGCACCTCACGCGCAAGGCGATCGGGGAGCGCATCAAAGAGATTGACGTCGTCATCGAGATGCTGGATGCCCGCCTGCCGGGGTCGAGTGCCAACCCGATGCTGGCCGAGCTGATCAAAGGCAAACCCGCCCTGAAAATCCTGAGCAAGCAGGACCTGGCCGACCCGGTGCGCACCGCTCAATGGCTGACGCACTACAACGCCCTGCCCGGCGTGAGCGCGCTGGGCTTGGACACCAGCATGGCTTCACCTGCCAAGGCCTTGATCGAAGCATGCCGTCAACTTGCCCCCAACCGGGTGGGCATGGTCAAGCCCATGCGGGTGCTCATTTGCGGCATTCCCAACGTGGGCAAGTCCACCCTGATCAACACCCTCAAAGGCAAACGTGCCGCCAAGACCGGCGACGAAGCGGGTGTGACCAAGCAGGAGGCGCGCATCGCCTTGGCCGATGACTTTTACCTGTACGACACCCCTGGCGTGCTGTGGCCGCGCATCATCGTCGAGCAAAGCGGTTTCAACCTGGCCGCCAGCGGTGCCATTGGCGTGAATGCTTTTGACGAAGAGGTGGTGGCGCTGGAGTTGCTGAACTATTTGATCACCCACTACCCGCAGGCCCTGAGCGAACGCTACAAGGTGCAGGACGTGGCACAGCACACCGACGAGTCCCTGCTTGAAGCCATTGGCCGCCAACGTGGCGCGATCCAAAGTGGCGGACGCGTCAACACCACCAAGACTGCCGACATCGTGATCCACGACTTCCGGTCGGCGGCATTGGGTCGCCTGACACTGGAAACCCCGCAAGAATTCGCGCAGTGGCTGGCCGAAGGCAAAAAAGCCGATGCGGAACGCGCAGTGCGCAAAGGGGCACTCGACAAAGCGCCTAAAAAAAATCGCCATTGAGGCCCCATGTCCACCCAACACCCTACCCCAGACAAAGACGCCATCGCATTGCTGCCCGAATTTGAGCGTTTGGGGCTGGACCGCATCACCTTGGTGTGCACCGGGGCGCAAGCCCGTCAGGCGCAAGAGCATCTCGGCAAAGCCCAGGCATGGGGTTTTGACACCGAGTCGAAACCGACCTTCAAGGTGGGCGAGCAGTCCGATGGGCCGCACATTTTGCAGCTGTCCACACTGGAGAGGGCTTGGGTGTTTCAGCTGCACGAGCCCGAATGCCGCCGCGTGGCGGGCGAGCTGCTGGCCCTGGGTGGTGTGGCCAAAGCCGGGTTTGGCCTGGGCGACGACCGCAAACGCATCGTGCACAAGCTGGGCATCGAGCCCCAAGGGATTCTGGAGTTGAACACGGTATTCCGGGAGCGCGGTTACCGACAAGATATGGGCGTCAAAGGCGCGGTGGCGGTGCTGTTCAACCAACGCTTCATCAAGTCCAAAAAAGCGGCCACCAGCAACTGGGCCAATGCACGGCTGAGCGATGCGCAGCTGGTGTATGCCGCCAATGACGCGTATGCCGCCATTCGGGTTTGGCAAGCGCTGGGCTTGTCAAGCGGCCAGCCCTGACTGACGGTCCATCTCGGTCAGTCTGGGCTGGTCACATCACCTCTTGGGGCTTCAGCCGCCAAACGGCAAGGAGGAGTGGTGCACCACGATGCGCAGTTTGCCAGCGGTGTCTTTCACATAGGTCCAGGTCTTGTCGACCGTGGTGACCTTGCCCGCCTTGTCGGTGATCATCACGTTGCCCATGCTGCTGGCCGAGTTGCCTGCGATGAAAATGGCCGCGTTTTTGGATTCGCATGCGGTCCAGTTGTTCAAGGCAAAACCCTTGTCTTTGGGGAAGTTGCTGTCACCGCCCACAAAATAGGCCAAGGCACCCGCGCGGGTGGTGCGGAAGGTCTGCGGCGCAACCGTCAAAGTGGGCTTGAACAAGACAGTGCCCATTTGGTAGCCGTAGGCGGCATCAATGACTTGCTCGGCCAAGGCTTTGGCAGCGGCTTGGCCCTTGCTGGCACCGGTTTGGCTGATGTCCACCAAGGCTTTGCACCAGGCCGTTTGAGCGCTGCGCACTTCTGCTTCGGTGATGGCTTGGTTGGCCACCACGGTGGCAGAGGCTGCGCTGGACAAACCGATGAGCGCCAAAGAACCAACAAGAGCGGTGAGGGATTTCATGTGTTCAACTCCAATCAAAGAGAATTAATAAAATTTTCCAGACAATCTTTTTGTATTCAGATGTCTGGGCAAATTAGATGCCTTGGCCATGAACCTGGATTGAAGCTGAAATGACGTTGGCCTGAGGATTGGATTAACAGCAAATGACACCCTCCTCGCCCACAAGTGGGGCGGCGACAATACAAATATGTTCAGAAAACAGCTCAGCTGGGTCCTCCTTTTTTTGGCCGCTTGCATCATCTTGCAAGGTGTGGGGGCTGTGTTTGCCCTGCGCGAGGCCGAGCGCCAGGTGGTGCGTGGTCGCATTGCCAGCGATATTCACCAGGGGTTTATTCAACTCTCGGCCACCAAACAGCACCTGCGTGCCTGGGTGACCCAGCACAAGATCGGCGCAGGCGGTAACCCCGCAGCGCGTGAAGCCCTGCTGGAAAACATGCAGGCCACGTTGGCCGAACTGGGCATGCTGGCGCAGACCGCCGCGAAATTGGGCATGGAAGGCACCGACGGTGCGGAGCAAAACGAGCGGCTCGATGCTTTGCGCGTTTTGGAGAAAAACGTCATCACCCTGGGTGATGCGCTGGGACGGGTCAAAACCTTGCCCGCCGATATCCCGGCACAACTGGGTTGGGACCGATTGAGTGAGGTCTTCGAAAAGGCCGAAGGACGCGATTTGCGACAGCTCATTGCGCAAAGCATCGTCCGCGAAAGCGCTGCCATGAAAAGAGAACGGCAGGCAGCCGATGCGACGCTGGACCGCATCCGTTGGTTGTGGGTCGGCATGGCCTTGTCATTGGCCCTGCTGTCCCTGGGGGCCACGGTTTACTTTGCGCGGGCACTGCGCCGCCCGATTGACCAGTTGGTCAGGGGTGCCTACAAACTGCGCCAAGGTCGTCTGCAACACCGCATCCCCCTCGATGGCCAGGACGAGTTTTCGGATGTGGCCCGAAGCATGAACGCCATGGCCGCAGCCCTGGAAAAACACACCCAGCAAGAGACCGAGCAACGTCACCGCCTGGAGTCTGAAGTGCGCGAACGCACCAGTGCGCTGCACGAAGCCAACAAATCGCTGCAGCTGACCGACACACGCCGGCGTCAGCTGTTGGCTGACATCAGCCATGAGTTGCGCACCCCCACCACGGCCATTCGGGGTGAAGCAGAGATCACCTTGCGCGGAGGTGAAAGGCCTGCGCCCGAATACCGTGAGGCCTTGCAGCGGATTGTGGCCATCTCACGACAGCTGGGCTCGGTCATCGACGATTTGCTGGCCATGGCCCGAAGTGACATGGAAACCCTGAGCATCGTGCACGAAGCGGTGGATTTGTCAGCGCCTTTGGCCGATGCAGTCTTTCAGGCCGGTGCATTGGGTGGCGAGAAAAACATCACCATTGACTGTCCCGACATGCCCAAGGACTCGATTTGGGTGATGGGTGATGCCCAGCGCTTGAGCCAATTGTTTTTGCTGTTGCTGGACAATGCCGTGCGCTATTCCCATGCCAACGGGCGTGTGACGGTGCGCTGGCAGCGCATGGCACAAGACCCTTCCCGCTTGGAACTGACGGTCACAGACCAAGGCATCGGCATTCCGGCCGAAGAACTGCACCAGGTGTTTGATCGCCACTTCCGGGGCAGTCTGGCCCGCTTGCACCGTGCTGCAGGCAGTGGCCTGGGCCTGCCGATTGCCAAAGCCTTGGTGCTGGCCCATGGTGGCAGCTTGACGCTGCAAAGCCCTGCCGATGAGCGCTTGGGCATGGGCACTTGCGTCGTTTTGCAGTTGCCGCTGTTGCCCCACAACCGAACAGCCCCTCAGACCCCCCCCACACCCGCCTGACCATGAACATCATTTTGATTGAAGACGACCCGCGCATCGCTGACTTCTTGCAACGCGGCTTGCGGGCCGAGGGCCTGCAAGTGCAGCGGGCCTCCACCGGCCCGGAAGGCCTGGCTTTGGTGCTCGATGCGGTCAGGCAAAACAAAGCCGACATGCCATCGACCGTGGTGGTGCTCGACCTGATGCTGCCGGGCATGAACGGCATGGAAATCTGCCAAACCCTGCGGTCCCAAGGGGTGACGATTCCGGTGCTGATGTTGACCGCGCTGAGCACGCTGGAAGAACGCGTGGCAGGTTTGCGCATGGGGGCCGACGACTACCTGTGCAAACCTTTTGAATTTGAAGAGTTGCTGGCGCGGCTCGAAGCATTGGCACGCCGCGGGCAATCGATGCAAAACACACGCCCCAGCCATTTGCAAGTGGCAGATTTGGTCATCGATCGCGAATCGATGCGGGCCACCCGTGCGGGTGAAGCTCTGAACCTGACCGCACGTGAGCTGGCTTTGCTCGAGCTGTTGATGAGCGCGCCTGGCCGCTTGTTCAGCCGCGAGCGGATTTTGTCCAGCGTGTGGGGCCTGAACGAGGACCCGCTGACCAATGTGGTGGATGTCTATATCCGTCGCTTGCGCAGCAAAATTGACGATGGTCGGCCAGTGCCCTTGATCCAGACCATGCGGGGCTTGGGATACAGGCTGGAGGCACCCGCAGAAGTGCAGGCTTGAGTCAGCCCACAGACTTTTGCCAGCGCTCCAGCACCTCGGACAAAGCACTGGACTTGATGGGCTTGGGCAAGAAGTCGTCCATGCCCGCATCGCGGCAGCGTGTTTGGTCTTCTGCAAAAGCGTCGGCCGTGACCGCGATGATGGGCAAAGCTTCTCGACCCATTTGGGCTTCCCAGGCGCGGATCTGTCGGGTGGCCTCATAGCCATCGAGCACAGGCATTTGCACATCCATCAAGATGGCCGTGAGTCGGTCTGCCTCTTTTAAAACCGTGTCAACAGCCATTTTTCCGTTGTCCACCAGCAGCACCTCGAAGCCCAGCTGATGCAGCATGGCACCGATCACTTGCTGGTTCACCAGGTTATCTTCCACCACCAAAATGCGTCCGGACAGCCCTGGTGAGGCGTCACGCGTCGCCAAACCGTTGACAAGCCCCCTGTTCAGGGTCGACAAGTCCATGGCATCGGTCATCACATCCAGACGCAGTCGGATCCAGAACCTTGAACCCTGCCCTTCCTGACTTTCCACGCCCACCTCGCCGCCCATCAACTGGGCAAGACTCTTGACGATGGACAGGCCCAGGCCCGTGCCCCCGAACTGGCGCGTCGTTGAATCGTCCACCTGGCTGAACGGCCTGAACAACATGGGCATTTTGTGGGCGGGTATGCCCATGCCGGAATCGTGCACAGCCCACTCCATCCAGGCACTGCCATCTTGGTGGCTCAACTCCGTGGCCTCAATGCGCACCTCACCGACCGAAGTGAATTTGATGGCGTTGTTGGTCAAGTTGGACAGCATTTGTTGCAGGCGGTTGGCGTCACCGCTGTAGCGGCGTCCATGGGGGCCATGCCAGCGTACGGTCAACTTCAAACCCTTGGCATGGGCATTGTTGAAGAACAAGGCTTCGGTGTTGCGCAACAGTTCAACCGGATTGACCACGCCCCAGTCCAGGGTCTGCGTGCCGGACTCGATCTTCGACAAATCCAGAATGTCGTTCAACAAGGTCAGCAGCGATTGACCCGAATGCAAAATGGTGCGTGCATAGTCCTGCGTCTTGTTGGCATCGACAGGGCCGGACAGCAGCAGCTGCGCCATGCCCAGCACCCCATTCATGGGGGTGCGCAATTCGTGGGACATGGTGGCCAAAAAGCGGCTTTTGGCTTCGTTGGCAGATTTCGCCGCCGTCACGGCACGGCTCAATTCAGCGGTCCGTTGCTCAACCATTTCTTCCAGATGTTCGCGGTTGCGCGCCAATTCGTTGGTGCGGCTTTCCACGATTTCCATCATGCGGTCAAAAGCAGCGGCGGTCCGTCCCACCTCGTCCTCACCCACCACAGCGACACGTTGGGTGTAATCCCCGCTGTGCTCGACTTCGACGATGGTGTTGAGCAAACTGGTCAAGGGTCGGATCATGGAATTGATCAGGCGCACCAACAAAAAGCTGATCAACAGCAAGATGCCAGACACCACAATGGCCAGAACCATCTTGACCTGGGCAATCAGGCTGCTGGCATCCGACAAGGCCTGGTTCATCAACTGGCGTTGCCATTCTTTTTGTTCATTGATGTGTGCCAGTTGCCGATTGCGCGCAGGCACCAGGTCGGTGGTCAGCAAGGCATATGCGGCCGCAACTTGCCCGTTTTGCGCGTGCACAGTCACTTGTTGCGAGAGGTGCCAGAACACGGCATCGGCCTCTCGGATCTTTTTCATGATGTCGCGACCCACCACCGTCGACAAATTGGCTTCGGTTTCGTTGACCAGGTCCACCAGACGCTGCCTGTCCTTGGCAATCCTGTCCAGGGCTGCTTTCAGTTCGGCCGGGTCATTGGCTGACAAGATGGCATGGCGGGCTTCGAGCGAGATTTTGACCATCAACAACTCAACCCGGGTCATGCGGTCAACCTGCGGCTCATACATGTCGATGATCTGCTGCGCGTTGGACTGCACATGGTTGAGCGTCCACCAACTGACGGCAACCACACCCATCAACAAACTGCCCAACAGCCAAAAGCCCAGCAACAACCTGAAACGGATGGACAAGCGGGAAAACAAGTTTTTCATATCCGTGTACGGGTGGGTCAATCCCAAAGATAAAAAATTAAAATACTTACAAATTCAGGAAACCCGACTTTGTTGACAAAAGAATAACTTATTTTGGGCAAAATCACAATTTAAATAATCAAAACCCAAGCCCTCTGGGACCACCCCATGGCTGTTTGCTGCACATGTGACAGGTCTGCAGAGGGCGACTGCCTAGAGTTCAAATCTGATTTACCTTCGAAAGTTGTGCCCATGTCATCCCCTACAGCCACCGCACAGAGCCTTCAGACCGCACACGCAGATCCGGTGTGGCAAGCCAAGGTGCACCTGGCCGCCGCATTGCGTTTGGCGGTGCTGCACGATTTCGACGAGGGCATTGACAACCACTTCACCGTCGCCGTGCCGGGGCGTGAAGACCAATACCTGATATCGCCCTTTGGCGTGCACTGGTCCGAGGCCCGTGCCAGCACCATGATGGTCTTCAACGAAGCCGGCGACACCCTGGAGGGCACGGGCGTGGTGGAGTTGTCAGCGCAATCGATCCACGCGCCAGTGCACCGCATCACGGGTGCCAAGGTGGTGCTGCACACCCACCAGCCCTGGGCCCTGGCTTTGAACATGCTCAAAGCCAACCGCTTGTTGCCCGCCACCCAAACCGCCGCCTTCTTTGACGGCACCATCGCCTACGACGACCACTACACCGGGCTGGCGGCGGACTTGTCTGAGGGCGAGCGCTTGTCGCAGCTCATGAGTGGTGGGAAGACCGTGCTCTTCATGAAGAACCATGGCGTGATGACCATTGGCGACACTGTGGCGCAAGCCTACCGACGCCTGTACAAACTCGAAAAAGCCTGCCGCACCCAAGTGCTGGCCATGGGCACGGGCCAGGCCCTGAACGTGCTGACCGAATCGGTGATCCAGCGCATCAAAACCCCCAGCCCCCACGACCGCCACCCCCGCAGCGAACGTGAGCGCCTGTTTTTTGAAGCCATGATGCGGGTGGTTGACCGGGTGAATCCGGGCTACGCCGACTGAACCTGCGCGCGGCCCAAAACTGCCAAGAAGCCCCATCAAGCCCCTTCAAAGGGCAACCAGGGTCCGCGCACGCTCACGCCACGTGGTGTACAAACCCGCGCCCACCACAAACAAAGCGCCCCACCACACATGCGCCCCAGGCCATTCGTGCCAAAACACCCAACCAAACAAGGCCGCCCACAGCAGCTCGCTGTAATGAAACGGCGCCACCACGCCCACCGGCGCCAGACGCAAAGCCCGAAAGGTGCAGCGCTGGCCGAGCAGCACCAACACAGCCATCAAGGCGATGATGGGCCACATGCCCGGCGCCACCTCCAGGGGTACAAACAACAGCCCCAGCAAACCGGCCAAGCCCATCATCAGGTTCTGCCAGACCATCATGGACAAATCGCTCTCGGTGGGCGAGAGCCAACGCACACAGGTCATCGAGGCGGCATAAAACAGCGAGGCCAACAAAGCCAGCCCAGCGCCCAGGCCCAAATCGCCGTCCATCGCTTGCGGTCCGACGATCAGGCCCACCCCCACAAAGCCCGCCAACAGCGCACCCCATCGGTGTGCCCCGACACGCTCCTTCAGCAGCGGCACCGACAGCAGCGTCATGAACAGCGGTGCGGCAAAACTGATGGCAATGACCGTGGCCAGCGGCAACAAGCGCAAACTTTCAAAAAAGGCCAGCATCGAACACACGGCGAACAAGCCGCGCACCCCATGCGCCCAAGGACGGCGGGTGCCCAAAGCCGACCATCCACCGCTGCGCAGCACCCAAGGCCCCAGCAAAACCAGCACCATCGCCGAACGCGCCGCAATCAGCACGGGAATCGACAACTGCGACACCGCATGCTTGGACAAGGCATCCATCACCGACAGCAAAAAAACGCCCGCCACCATCCAGGCAATGCCTTGCAGGGGGCGGTCGGCCCGAACCGGGGCATCAGGTGGCGAGTTCATGGGTTCCAGTAGGTTTAGGGCTGTCAAAGTGGGGCAAATCCGCGCGGTTATGCAGGCCAGCGCATGGCACCAAGTGCAATTTACAGGGTCTGCGACATGACGGCAGTCACCTGCATGGCCGCAAGGCCCATCGGGTGCCCGATATTGAGCCGTGCGAACCCCTAAAATCACCACCCATGCCCTCCTCCACGGCCCACCCTGCCCCCAGCCACTCGGTCATGAACTTTGCGCAACGCCAATGGCGGGTGCGCCGCCCCAAACCTTTTGTGTTGGTGATTGAAGGTGAAGTGGGCCAAGAGTCGCAAGCACCCAGCGACTATCTTCACGAGCAACTGCTCTTGCCCGAATGGCGCGAAGCCTTTTACCAACTGGTGGATGCCACGGGCCTGGTGGTCTGCCTGAATGTGCACACCACACACCCCAGCTACCGAGACGTGCGCGGGCGCTCCAGCAAAGGGCGGCTGAGCCAAGGCGAGTATTACCACCACGATGGCTGCACGGGCCCAGTGAAGCCGCGTTTTGTGGAAATTCGCTGCCCGATCCAGCCCCAAACCCGGGGCGTGGCCACCGCCGTGGCGCCGCACCGCGATGTGGTCAAAGCCATGGTGCAGGTGCTGCCCGCCAACTTGGCCGCTGCGCCTGCGCTGGCGGGGCTGGACAAGAGCCCGGAGGCCATCGACCAGATGGACGATGCCGCACTCGATCAGCTGCAAGGCCTGATCACCCGCACCGTGCGCAAAAAGCTCAACGCCGAAGGCGCACGCAGCTACTTCCGCCAAGTGGATGCCGCTGCCAATGCCTACTTTGAACCGTGGGCCTTGGGCGAAAGCCGATTCATTGCCAACGCCAACAGCCGGCTGACCCTGCAACACCGCCGCGCCTACCAAGCCCCGCACACCGGTGGCGTGGCCAATGGGCACTTGGTCAAGCGCTGGACGAATGAAGAGCTGCTGCTACCCGGCCAAGTGGTGGACCAAGCCTTGATTGCGGCGCTGTGCAGCGAAGAAGGAGATGAGGTGGATGGGGAGCGGGCCCAAGGGTGCTACCTCGCAGCCCATTGATTGGACTTCTCAGCCTGACACTGCAAGTGCTCAGCCCATGCCCCCAAAGCCCCTTTGACTAGCCCGGCCAATCGCTCAATACATGTCTTCCAGCCCCAGCGACTTTGAGAGCCCTGTGCGCAGAATGTATTTCTCCAGCAAAACCCGACTTTGATCGATTTGCTTTTGCATATCAGAGGGGTTGGTGTGCATGACTTGGTGGTGCCTGGCGCTGGCCATCGCTGCAAATGCCTCGGCGGCTCGGATGTCGCTCAAAGACTTCGTGATGCCTTGCTGCAACTGCAGCGGCATTTTGGCTGATGCGCAGACCGACAGCCAGTTGTAAAAATAAAAAGCCCTGGCCTCGGGCGTCTGCGCAACCGAAGCCATGGTGGGCACAAGCGGACGCTTTTCCCACTGGATGGGCTCTGCACCGCTGGTGAGCAAGACGCGGAAGTATTTGTCAAGCTGCGGTAGCAAGGAGCCGATGCTGATCACGGCCAAGTCCAACTCGCCCGTGGCCATCTTTTGCATGGATGCCAAGTCGCCATCGCTGTTGTATGCGTCGCCCATGGCAAACACCAATTTGTCCATGTGCGCCGCTACAAAATGGGCGGGTGAACCCAAACCCGAAACGCCAATGCGCAAACGACGCTGGCTGTTCTTGATCTTTTCCCAGTGGTCCAAGTCGGATTGGGTGTGGCTGATCAAGATCATGGGGCCTTGAATCAAACCGAGTAACACCTTCAATTCGCTGTCGGGTTTCACGCTCATGAACGGGTTCAAGCTGTCACCAATGGTCAGAACCGTGGGGCCTGCGATCATCAAATCCCATCGGCCTTGGAGCGCCGCTTGAAGCAGTTCGCGCACTGCTCGCATGTTGGAGTAGCCAGGGACATGCTGTGTGGTCCAAGTTTGTTGCCTGAGTTGGTTCAATTCAGAAGCGAGGGTGTTGGCCAAAAGGCTGGATATGCCCCCAGGTTGAAATGGCACCAACACCCGAGAATGGCCTTGGCTCATGGCCAGCGGACCCGCTGCCAAGCTGAGACCAAAGCTGGACAGTTGCAAAAGTGTTTGGCGCTTTCGATTCATGAATTCCACAAATTGGTTTTGAATGAAAAACAATAGGAATTAATTTGTTCTAAATTATCACACCAAAACACCTGAAGGTAGGGACCACAAATCCATGTGGTGAACACCCCACTCATTTTTTCGCCCCAGCTGATGGCGGCTCAAGCCACAAGACTTGCTGTACGAGCCACGTTTTTTTCCATCACCGCGCGGGTATGTGGGTCGGCAGGAAACATGTGCTCCACCCGCATGGACGCCAAGGTGATGTCGTGGGGAGAGCCGAAAGTGCTGAACACACGAAAGAAGGCCAGTTCTCCATAAGCCGTCATGAAACGCAAGTTCAGCAAGGGTCGGATGACCGAAGGCGCTTGGGCGATGGCGACATCTTGCAAGAGTGGCGAGAACTTTTGCACAAAGGCATCGATTTGGGGTGCCAATTGCGGCTGATCGACCTGATCACGCCTGAGTTGCGCCCAAAAGTCGGCGACCGCTTCCTGCTTGTTGATCACATTCTTCATCAGGCCTTGAGGATGCAACATCCAGTCCAAGAGATTGGGTTTGGCGTGAGGCGATGCCAACAACTCGGGCATGAGTGTTTCGGCCAACCATTGCGCGCCACGGTTGATTTGCAGCACATCCCAGTGCGCGCCGATGACCAGCGCCGGTTGCGGGTCATGGCTTTGCAGCAAATGTGAAAGCGCTGTGCGCGCCTGTTCCAAATGGGGGTCATGCAAGGAACTCGCGCTGAACATCGGTGCAAAACCCGCCAATTGAAGCAACGCATTGCGCGTGGACATGGGCAGTGAAAGGGCTTCAAGCCACCTGAGCAACAACGGTCGGCTGGGTCGGGCTCGGCCAGTTTCGACAAAACTGATGTGCTTTTGAGACACCCCCAAATGCAGTGACAAAGCCAATTGGCTCCAATGTTGTGCCTGCCGCGCCTGCTGCAAATGCAGTGCCAAAGATGCTCTGGTGGTGCTCATTTCAGGGCTGGGTCAAAGCCACCCACCGTGGCCATAACCTGAGAGGTAATTGATAAGACGAACGCCTTGGGGGAAACTGCCAGCACACCAATTTTGAGGGAGATGAGATTCATGAACACACCCGCCCTGCTCTTTCCAGGCGCTGCCTTTTTGTTCATGGGGTACTTGCTGTACCTCAGCCAGCGACAGCAAGGTGAAGAAGCCTTAGGCCGATGGAAGATGCCTGCCTTCTTGTCGCTGCTTTTTGCACTGTTCTCTGCATACACAGTGGCCACCGAAGGTCCTCTGGGGTTCCTGGAAGAACACACCCGCACGCTGTGGAGCAGCCAAATCTGGTTTGACCTCTTGCTCGGCGTCGCCGTGGCCCTGTGGTGGATGGTGCCACCCGCCCGAAAAGTTGGCATGCGCGTCACAGCTTGGCTGGCTCTGGTGGTGGTCACTGGCAATATCGGTCTGTTGGCCATGCTGTCGCGCTTGTGGTGGTTGCAAGCCCAAGCTGCGAAGCGAACAGGCTGACGAGATGCGCATGGAAATGTCAAACTGCGAGCCTGACAGCAGCCTGGTCACACCCAGGGTATGGGGTGGCCATCATGGGCTCTAGGGGTGTGAAACGCCCAATTGATGGAGTGTTTCAAACGACAGCATGCCCACCGCCAGTCTTTGCTTGTTTTGATAGCTTTGAATGGCTCGCCAGGTTTTGGGGCCCAGTTTGCCGTCAGGTTTTCCGAGATCTTCTCCGGCGGCCACCAGGGCGGTTTGCAGCTTTTCAATCAGTGGACGTGACAGCTCCCTCTCGCATAAAACCCGACGCCAAACCATTTGGGGCATGCCTTGGTGGACTTTGACGGTGATGTCGCGAACCTCTGCTTCGAGTGTTTTGGTCGTGACCTGAGGTTGCTGCTGAACCGAACTGTAGGGCAAGGCGATCTGCTCTGCTGGCAAATCGCGCGATTGCGCTCGCCCGTTTTCCTCCAGCACCCATCGCATCACCGTTTTGTATTGGGCCGGAATGATCTCCTCCCGTGTGGTTTCAGGTCTGATCAACGATTTTTTGATGATGGTTTGATAGCGCGCTGGAATCTCCCGGATGCATTGCGTTCTTTGAAGGGTTTTGGCATCAGGGCTGGCTGCGCGTTGTCCTGAGGTGCTGCATGTTTGCAAAACGGTGCGCGCAGATTCAACAAGGACTTCCTCCTTGATGTCCTCGTAAACAGCAGGAACCACCGTGATCCGGCGAATCTCGTCGCTGATCTTGACCTGTTCTTGCACTGCTCTGAACCGAGGCGGTTCAACGATGAACGCCTTGGCACTGTCTCTGACCGTGACCGTCTGCTGTTTTTGTTGAACAACTGCCGGTGATATTTGGTGTGATATGGCTCCTTCTCGGGTGACGACCGGAGTGAGTCGCTCTTGGCTCAGGGGCTGTTGCACCATTTGCGCCCAACATTGGTTGCTCTCGATGACCGGTTCTGGCGATGAAAACGGCTGCGCATGTTCGAATCTTTGCGGGGCACGGGCGACAGACGCGGTGTCCCTGGCATGGCGCTCTGGGGGGATGGCTTGGATTGAAACAAATTCAGCGTCCGTCAAAGGGGGCTCTGGAGGCCGGGGGTTGACCGCCACCAGCGCAGCAGGCTGGGTGGTGGCGGGCTTGGGCGGAGCAGACTGCTCTTTGATCTTCGCCCATTCTGTTGCTGTCCACACTCTGGGGGGTGCCACGCCAGCAGCTTGAATTTTGGTCGGGTACAAGTTGCTGCATGCCTGCATGGCCAAGGCGACGCTCAAGCATGCCGTGATTTTGATGCTCTTCAACAAGCGGTTTTTTGATGTGGCGTTCAAAAGGATCAGCATGGCAGTTGGGAGTTGAGGGTGGGCATTTGTATTGAAATTGCAGTCTCATAAATGAGTATATGCCACTTACGTATTCATAAATATGGGTGTTCGGCGATCACGTCAAGAATGGCGAGAGGATGCGCAGCGCCATGCCCAGCGCCGCACGTTCGGGGTGGCTCGGGTTTTGGCGCATGGATGGGGGTGCGGCGGTCATGGGTACTGTTCAAATACACAGCACCCTGAGTTGACGGGTCTGCACCACCCAGCAAAAAGCCCGAACTGTCGCCAGTTCGGGCTTTGAGAGGAGGCTTGGCTGCTGAGGGTTTACTTCTTCGCAGGCGGCACGTCGGTACAGGACCCGTGCGCCACCTCCGCCGCCATGCCGATGCTTTCGCCCAGCGTCGGGTGGGGGTGGATGGTTTTGCCGATGTCCACTGCATCTGCACCCATCTC
>JACCDJ011084163.1_pt1 | contig 17349 bp, 11 predicted proteins | sample 7444481 | NCBI WGS metagenome assembly JACCDJ01 (sample SAMN15323435, study PRJNA562643) | freshwater metagenome | isolation source: river surface water | place: USA:Blue River Watershed | collected 2017-08-15 | reverse complement strand
GGTTCCAGAAGCAGGAAATGGACAAAGAGCTCTGGGACGGCGCCATGTACTACAAATATCGCGTTGAAGATCCCCGTTTAGGAAGGTTCTTCAGTGTTGATCCACTTTACGCTAAATACCCTTACAACTCGAATTATGCGTTTAGTGAGAATAGGGTGATTGATGGGGTAGAATTGGAGGGGTTGGAGTTCTATTATACTGAGAATGGGACTTATTTAGGCAAAATAGGTTCAAGAACGGAAATTATGATTGTCAGTGCCGAATATGTCAAACAAAAGGGAGGCGTAAATAAGACCAAAGAAAATATAGATAAAATCCAAAACGGTATTAATACAGGTTATTACAAAAGTCAAGTACATTTAGAATATTTGAATATCATAGCGAGTCATGAAATCACAAAGGGAGAGTATTACAAATTAACGATTGAGCAGGTGATTGAAAATAATCAATATGTTGGATATGGTGAAACACATGATTGTATGGCAGCATGCAATAAACAGTTGGGGAAACAAGGATTAAAGGTTCCTTTGGCATATTCAACAAATGCTGTCCAAATGTATAAATCTGGCAAGAAAGGAAATAAAATAAATTTAGATCAGGCGTATCACATTATAAATGATGAACTTGAGGCAGGACATCAGGTTATTGTAGGCTTGACATATACCGATAATCAAAAAGAAAATAAAACGACAGATAGCACAACCGATCATTTTGTAACTTTAGTAGGGAGAGGGATGAATGATACAGGAATGTATTTCGCGTTTTTTGAAAATGCTACGGGAACACAATCTACAGGAACAGACACAACGATAAATAGATTTTATATTAAGTCTGATGGTTCACTTCAAGGTACGTCAACGTGGTTAAATGGTACTAAAGCTACAGTTACACAAGTAAGAAAGAATGAAAAAAAAACTGACTAAAATGAATTTACTCTCTGTCCCCTTCATAGTAGCTACGTTGAGTTTAATTAATTGTAACGATAAATTTTTTTTGGAGGACGACAACAAGTTGAAAGAATTCGCTGAGAACACTATCGATACAAGTCAAGTTGATTTTAATTCTTTCTTAAAAGGCTTGGAAAATGAGGAAATAATAAAACGCGAAATACTGTCATCATTTCTTCCCGATTCAGTTATTTCAAAAATTCCCGCAAAGCATGTACTTTTTTTGAAATACAAAATAATGCTTACGGATAATATCATATTAAAAATGAACTCAAACGGTGATTCCAATGGAGATTTATTTCTATTCAGTTTTACTCGAACAGGCGTATTAATTGACTATTGGGTTGTCCAAAGATATTGTGACGCAAATTGTAGTAACATAGGCTTAGCTAAAGAAATTGTCATAACAAACGATACAAATGGTTTTGAGTTTGAAGTTATTGAAACAGAAAATGTCAATCCTGGATCTAAACCATTATTCTTGGACGACCAAGAGTATAAAAAGGAGAATTGGAAATTGAATGAACAAGGGAAATTTGTTATAAAAATAGAGTGAAATACTGATTGTAAAAAAATCGAATGAGTGTAAAAAATTACAAGAATATGATCAAAAATAATGAGTGCGCTACTCCTTCATCTTCAATTCAATTACATCTGTAAGCAAAAGTTTGATACACCGATCAAACTTCTTTTGGCGTGATGTTCGGAACCGTCTTCGGTTACCTTTTATCCTGGCGATTCGGTAAATAGTGTGTGATTTGCTACTTCTTGAAGTTTATCCAGCACGATGTAAAATGGTGTTGTGCTACTTCCATAGCCCACCTTTGTGTTAAGGGTTACTCAGCCCTGAAAATTAAGCTTTTTGGCGTATTGCCAGGTGTCTCATTAGTTTGGATTTTTGAGTACTTCAAATTAATCAAAAAGTATTTAGAATTTAAAGCTATCAAGGTAGGATTGAATTATGTAATCGAAGCATGGCTTCACTTGTTATGATGCTAATAGTCTAAACGAGAGCTAATTTGAAATAAAAAGTAAAGGGAACGATGAAAACTGTTTTGAAGAAATTAAACAATAGTAAGCGAACTATTCATTTCTATCATTTAGAATTTGAATTTAATAATTCATTTTACGCTGAAGACGGAGATCAATTGGGCGAGACATTCAGTATAATCAAATCATTTACTAATAGTAGAGATAAAATGCGGTATCAAGAATTTGGGGAGAAATTAATTTTTATACAGAATATCCACATTGAGAAACAAAACAAAATAATAGAAGGTAAATTACTTTGTATCAGAAAGAACATTCTACCAGAGATTATGAATACCAAAACTGATACTGCAAGAGGTATCGAGGCAAAAGAAGAGGAGGGACTTGTAGAAACGACTCATTTTGTAATGAACTATTATTCAGGAAATGCTAAATTGGCGATAGAATACAATCAATTCGGGGCACGCGTAGGTGATTTTGTTAGATACATTGAGGGAATTGGAAGTTTCAAGAATATAATTGTATCAGTGGGCTTCAATCCTGTTGTAAAGGATGAGCTACCAAAAATGCAATCAAGGATAAAGCGTGTCTCTGAATTTGTAGTGAAGGTGCATAAAGATAACATCGAAGAGATTAGAAATCTTGACGTTAATACTTATTCTGCGTTAAAATTGTCAATGGATAATTTTAAAAGTGAATATGCAACTTTAGTTTTAAAATTTGATTATCGTCAAAGAGCAGAAACCCAAGAAATGAAGAAAAGTTTATTCAATTTAATTCAAGGTCTGCTTCAGGACAGATCTAAGTCTGAATTATTTAATCACTTATCGGTAAGAGCAGAGGATTCAAGCAAGGACGATCTAATTGAGAATTTTGATTTACTTATAGATAAAGTTAAAAGTGAAATTAGTGTGCAAAAAAAGCAAAGATACCGCACTGTAGTTTCAGAAGAAATGTTCGATAAAATGAAGACGGAAATTATTAGAAAGAGAATTTGATATGGGAATGTTTGAAAAAATAATTGATAAATATTTGGCCAATCCAATCCACATAGATTTTCTTATTGTAGGTTTCGTATTGTTCTTTCTTGAAAAAATGAATTATTTCAATTTTGAGCTCAAGGATAGAGCCAATCAAATTAACATTATACCGAGCATCATTAGCAGCGATGTAGCTTTGGCTGGATTTATTCTTGCCGCTCTGACTATAATTGTGACTTTTAAATCAAACCTGCAATCCAAAGGAATGAATGATGCAACCAATGCTCTTGAACTAATATTCTCATCAAAGCATTATTCAAGGATTGTACAAGTTTTTAGAAAATCTCTTTTAGAGTTGGTACTTTGTTTTTCATTTCTATCATTTGCTTGGATTTCAACTGATAATTTTTCAATTCAAACAATAAATAAAATAAACATTGTCGGTATCATCATTACGATACTATCAGTTTCAAGAAGTTTGTTTATTTTATACATTGTTTTGGATTTAGAGAATCACAAAGTAGAAGAAAAATAAATTTGAATTAAATCTCTTATTCTGGAGTTTATAAATTCGTCACTTTCAAAGGATTTTTATTTTCTAATCCCCACTGAATTGCAATCTTTGGAAATTTTAATTGTATATTGCAATTGTTTTTTTTTAAAGTTGTTGGTTTATTTTTTGGATTTATACCTCTTGTATTATGGTCAAATTAGGTTATTCCAAAAATGCGGTAAGGAATTTATATGCTATTTTCAAGTGACTATTTAACTCATAGCATTCCCCCCAAAAAACAGTCTCAATAACCAATTATTCGCATCTCAAGGGCATATTGGTAAAGCTGTGACGCTCGTTTGCATTTAGTCTTTTGCATGATGTGCTCCTTGTGTTTTTTAACGGTGCTTACCGCAATGTTGAGCTGCTCTGCAATTTCATCATTGCCTAATCCTTGAACCAGATAGCGCACAATTATGGTTTCTTGATTGGATAATAATTTGACCGATCTTTTTCCAAGGTTAAATTGATTTATTTTTTCTTTAGTTACTTGCTCATTGTAAAATATATTTTTGTCATTTGCAGTGACCAGTGCATTTTTGATTTCGTTGGAATCAGCTTCCTTAGCCAAATACCCGAGCGCTCCACTTTTAATGGTACGTTCAATCATGTATTCATTGGTGTTCATGCTCAAGATAACAATGGAAACGTGTGGGTACAATTTGGTGCAAATTTCCAGGATGCTGTCGCCCGCTTTTTTGGGCATCTGTATATCCAATAACGCAACATCGCAAATATGATGTTTCAAAAATTCCAAAAATGCCTGCCCATCTGCAAACTCACCAACTACCTCAAAGCGTGATTGTCGATCTTGATTGAGGATTTTTTTTAAACCTTCTCGCATGATGGTGTGATCATCAATTAAAACAACTCGTATGGCTCTTGTCATAACAGTAGAATTGAAATGTGCAATTTTTAAGCGAGAATGAACATTTTAATGTAAGGTGAATTAGATTCTCCTTTTCTTTCAAATACTTTGCCTCTTCGCTTATTGACAATATTAATTAAAATTTGTGGTTTTTTAATACATTATTTTAATTGCTGTATTTCACTATGTTTTTTTGAAAGGGGTTGTTTTTATATACAAGGTATCCTTGGATGCTTCGAGGCTTTGCTTTCAAGGTAGTTTCTGGTTGATATTTGAATGAAATGGTGTTGAATAGGTAAATTCCCCACAAAAATTCATACGCCTTTTGACGTATTTATTCAATAATCAAGCGCATTGTTTCGTGTGTTAAATGGTTGGTAAATAGGTTTTTAAGTTGATCTTTTGGCGATTTGATTATTTCGGAGGTTTTCTTTTTTGGTGGATTTTTTACTTCCTTTATATCCGCCTTGACACAAATATAAATCCTCGTGAATACAAGTCATTTTGAAGATTTTTTTTTCTATACGTTCAATTTTTTTTGTGCCATTCTTATTAATGCTATTGAGTATGAATAGTGGAATGGCACAAAATCAAAGTATGGCATGGAGTGGCTTGGCGTTTTCTTCCAGAATACAAAATGGGATTGTTCCAAGCATCGATACGGTAACACATCCTACCACACAGACTCAAAGTTCTTTGAATGCAAGTCTCTCTTGGAGAGGACTTAATTTTATTGTTTCCTACTCTTATGTGCAACCGAATTCACAAATCGGAATTAAAAACGGGTTTTCATTTCAATTGGTTCCACCAATACAGGCTGTTGATTCCGATGCGCTTCTGGTTTCGTTAGAGCAGAAACTTAATTCTAAATTGGACAGCATCGATGGGTTAAGGACAAATTACCACAAAAGATTGCAGTATTTAATGCTTTACAAGGGTGACAGCATTACTGTTCCAAAATGGGATTTGATTGATACAAGTGTTTTCATTCAAGTTGTAGCACCTACCGATACTTTGGCGCAAGTAGACACGACTATAGCATCTTTTCAACCTACCTTATTATTGGACCCAAAGAAGTCAATTGGAGTTGAGGATGAAATAGATCGTTGTCAAATTATGTTGAATCAATTGGATTCCGCTAAGCAGATGTATAATGCACAATTGGATCGATTTAAGCGCAAAAGAGGAAGCTATTGTGGCAATCCTTTTCTTCTATCATTGCCTTTTCAAATCAGGAAGTTTGATGTTGGAAATTTTACATCAAGTAATTCACCGATTTCACTTTTTGGGACTTCTTTATTTGGGATATCTACAGCCTTTAATTTTGATAATTACTACGTAGAAGGTGGTATTGGGAAGTTGCAATCTCCAATATTTCCTGAAATCAATCAGTATGGAATTTCAAAGCAGGTATTGAGCGCGTTTCAATCTTGGAGTTCAAATGTTCGTTCTTCTTCTCGTTCTTTAGCTTGGTTGGTTATAGGCCGAGGCAGACCTGAGCAATCACATTTTTATATACAAGGATTGACGGGTAGAGGAAAGCGAAATATTTTTGACGACCATTCTTCGAATGCGATAAATTATGTTTTAGAAGCGCAATGCCAATGGGTAAAAGGCGCGAGTAAGATTAATTGCAATGTGGCCAAATCATTTTTGAGTCGGCCCGTAGAAATTTTCAGTGAGGCTCACAATTCCAAATTGAAATATGATGTTGGTTACGCAGCGCATCTGGGCGCAAGTCACAGAATTGAGAGATTGAAATCTGATGTGGATGTAGGATTCAAATATTTTACATCTTCATTTAATAGTTTCGGTTTGGCCATTTCCCGCCGTGATTTTGTTCAATCTCAACTGAGCTGGAAGCAGTCACTGGGCAGAAATTTGAGAGTTGTCATTCAAGCGAAATATGACCTAGCTGGATTGAAGGTCAAGATTTATGATTTGAAAAGCTTAACAACATCCTTGCGATTAAAAATGATCAAGCATGCCAATTTTTCCATTACAGGATCTATCAATAAAGGTAATGTCGGATTGGCCGCTATTCAAGTGCCCGTTGATCAATCACTTGTCAGCGGATTATTAACTGTGCCAGTAAAATGTGGAAAGTTAATTCCTGTTTTTACCGCTCAGCGTATAATGGCTTTGAATAAACAACAATATACCACGAGTAGCATTCAAAATACTTCAATGAATTTAATTTTGTCTAAAAATTCAATTTCTACAAGGTTTGGTTTTGCAGAAATTATTCAAAAGGCTTCAAATTCTCTGAAACAACGGATGGCTTATTGCGAAGCGAGTTTGAGTGTGACAAAATATGGTTGGAATGCATCTTTGGTTTTGAAACAAAGTGTTTTAAACAAGTCTATTTATGGCTTTGGACTGAATGGAGGAATAGTTTTGGCCGGATTGGCTGTTCAATCGACAATTGAAAAAATTGTTTATGATCCAATTGCAACGCCATGGCTTTCCTCAGAATTGGTTTCCAAGTACCCGTACAGAGGTAGTTTACAAATAACATACACGATTAAAAAATTAAAATCATGAGACTATTGGGATGTCTAATATGGTCTTTAAGTACACTATGTTCTTTTGGGCAAGTTAGTGTTTCTGGAACGCTTTTCAATGAGTGGAATGCAGGTTTGGCAGCCTTAACGCAAGTAACATTATTGAATTCAGATATAGAAACTCATGATATTCAATTAAAAATTCAGTTGAAATCCGCAAATGGACATCCGTTCTTATCAGCTGAAACAGAGGTATTCAAGGTCGCACCAGGTGTTATGGTTTTTAATGGTATTTCAATGTCGGTATTAAATGCGCCAGAGGGACCAGAAGTATCTTCAATGAAGAACTTGGGTGTTCTGCCTTATGGATCATATTTCTATTGTGTACAAGTGGTTCAAAACGGAACAGAGGAATTAGACCACTGGTGTGACAACATACAATCAGAATACACTGAATTTTTAAATTTAGTTTATCCCTTCGACGGAGATTCAATTGCAACAGACCTTCCTGTGTTATCATGGATGAACTCAAGTGGAAAGATAAATTGCAACCATGATGCTGAATTTGTTATTCACTTGGTTAGAATAAACAAAGGCCAAACACCAATGCAAGCCATGAATAATAATCCTTTCATTTGGTCTTTGAATTGTCTGAGTTCTTTTCAAGTAAATTATCCATTGACTGCTGTTCAGCTAGAGGAAGGTTGCGCCTATGCTTGGCAAGTGAATCAATTGTATCGGGGCAGAGTTGTCAATACATCGGAAGTATGGCATTTTGTAATGAAAAAAAATCCAGAGACCAGGGACATTAAATATGTTCATGTGCAGAAAGGTGATAATCCCAATTACATTCCTGTGTATGAGAAATTATATATACGATTTGATGATGGTTACAGTCAAGGGGATATCCATTATTCACTTCTCAATAAAGATGGTCAGCCTTTAGAGCTAGGAGTAAGGAGTGAATGGGTCAAAGGCACAGCACTTTGCAAAGGGTTTAATACGTATGAGATTGATGTAACAGCGTTTGCATTGCCCAAGGGATTTTATTCAGTGCTTCTAACAAATTCAAAATTGGATCAATTCCGCTTAAAAATTGAGGTATTATGAAATGGATGAAGGGTGTTCAAATCATTGTTCTATTGGTGGCATTGATATTGTCAGGAGTTGCTTTCATGAGAAATAGGCCCATGCGCATCGTATATGTGAACATGGATCAATTGTTTGTGGGGTTTCAAATGAAAAACGAATTGGAGAAGGATTTTCAATCTAAATCCAGTGACGTTGAAAAGCAATTGGAATTAACCCGCTATAAGGTAGGTGAATACAAAGAAAAGCTAGCCACGGGTATTTCAAAGGCCTATTTGGATTCTCTATCAATTGCAAATGCCCGGTTGTCCGATTTGACAATTTTATATGAGGAAAATTACATTCCCTTGAAAGAGCAATATGATAGTCAAATTCAAAATCAACTTCACGATTACATGATTGCATTTGGTAAATCCAGTGATTATGATTTGGTTTTAACAAGTCTTCATGGCAGCACTGTGGTTTATGGAGTTGATGCCGTAGACGTCACGCAAGAGGCTTTGCTTTTTATCAACGAACGTTATGCGGGGAAGTAGTAAATCAATCATTATTTTGTTCTTATGTGGTTTCTTTGGAATTACGGCATGTCACGATTGTGTTGACAATGACTTCACTGGACTGCCCCAAGTTTCTGGATTGCCTGACCCTCCAATTGTTGATGCCTCTTCATCAGAAAGTGTTAAGAATTATGTTGCTTGGTTGGGGAATTCTGAAAATGGATTTATCAAGCGCAGAAGTTTTAATCAGTTTTCTTTTGAGGCCTTGATAGAACCTCCTGCATATGCGGTTTTACTTAATCACAGAGGAGAACGCATCACGAATGATACATTAAATGAAGAAGTAATTGGCCAGTCTGATTTATTTCAAATGCAATTGACCATAGCCAATGATTCTACCAATAATGGAATCCTGAAGTATGAATTGGGAAACGCAGAAGAGCTACAAGGAAGAATGACCTATTACAGCTTTGAAATGGATAAGGATGTATTTCTTGTTGTCAATGGAGATACCATTCCTTGTGCGGCTTATCAATGGGAAAGAGGATTTGAAGGAAGTGGTAAACTGATTTTTCAATTGGTCTTCTCAAATGAGAAATTGAAGAACCCAACCAATGGGTTTCAATTGGTTTTTTATGATCGAGTTTTTAATAATGGAATAATAAAATTTTTCTATGGCAAAGAATAGAACCCTTGCATTCAATAACAAAATGATGAATGTGAAAAATCCCTACAACTTGCGTACTAAATTATTGGCACAAGTTGTTGTAATCACAATGCTTTTTCAATTGGGATTACCCACTTATTCTTGGGCATTAACGGGAGGCCCATCTCAACCAGAAGTACAAAGTTTTACACCCATAGGAGCGAGTGATATGGTTGATCCTTTTTCTGGTGATTTCAGTTATAATATACCATTGTTAGATGTTGATGGATATCCAGTGAACATTGCCTATCAAGCGGGTATAACACCTGATCAGGAAGCGAGCTGGGTAGGTTTGGGTTGGAACATTAATGTGGGTGCGACAACACGGGCTTTGCAAGGGTTACCCGATGATTTTAATGGAGATTTGGTGGAAAATAAACTTTCTCTAAAGCCCAATGAGACTTATGAGTTGGGCGTTCAAGGGGATTTTGATATAGAATTTTTTGGCTGCGAGTGGCCACCAAATAGCAAAGTTAATTTGCAAAACAATTTGAGTTTGAATAGTTATTCAGGTTGGGGTTTTTCATTCTCTGGTGGGATTTCAGGATCCAGTGAAAATTTTGGTATGTGCGGAAATTTAGGCATTTCTGCTTCAAATTCAGAAGGGGCGAGTTTGCAAGCAAGTTTGGGTATGTCAAATAAGACCAATGGAAAAAATGATGTTGCTAATTTTAATAGCATTTCATTTGGAGGGGCATTCAATACAAGAGCGGGATTGCAGTCATTGGGGATTACAACGTCTATTCTAGCTAACAAGAATTTGATAAGAAAAGGACGCTCCAATAATGGTAGTCTGAAATCATATAACTCTTCATCTCACACAAGTTTTGGCGGTGTCTCTTGGATCTTCGGAATGCCTACCTATACTCCCACAAGAAAGCAGGATATTACAAATTTTTCAGCTGGTTTTTCTGTTTCAGGAGGAGAGGCTGAGATGGGATTTTATACAGGAATAGGGGTTCATGGAAATTATTCTCGAGGAACAATCAAAAATCCATTGATGCACACACCTTCTTATGGCTATTTGTATTCTGAGAACGCGGATGAAGTTGGACAACGTGATTTTAATATTCATGGATCGGAAACTTTTAACCCGGCTTCAGGTTTATTACCCATCACAAACTATACCTACGATGTATTTTCCATCTCTGGACAAGGTGCAATGGGTTCTTTTCGTCCGATGCGTAATGCGTTTGAAATGCTCAGTGAGCCGACTGCTGAGATAACTTCATCCATTAGCGGTGGTGCAGATATTGAATTGGGGAGTGGGGCACTCTTTCATGGGGGCCTTGATGTTACTGTAAACTACAATGAAGGATACTCTGGCAAGTGGAAGGGGGCAAATGAGACTACTCGTAATAATTTTATGTACAAGGGGGCATCATCGAATAAAAAATTTGAACGATTTAATTTCAGAGAGTCTTCTGAGTTAGCAGTCTTAGAGGATGATCAAAGGTTCGATGATATTGGTGGGTTTTCATGTGCTTATTTTGGTTTAAATGACAATGGTCGATTTAACGTAAGTGGCGATGATCAGATCTTTAGTGGTTCAGGTGGTTTGAATTTGCATCATTCAAAGCGCATTTCAAGAATGAAAAGGTCAAATCAATTCACATTTTTAACGATGCAAGAATCGAAAGATTTTGCCATTCAGCCGGCCAGATTTATGGATCAAGGTTTGTCGGATATGCCCGATCATCACATTGGGGAAGTTTCATACACTTCAGCGGATGGGGTCAGATATGTCTATGGTTTGCCTGCTTATGTCAAGGAGCAACGGGACGTAACGTTTTCAGTGGGAAGTGACATGCAGGGTGTAGGTGGTTTAGTTGGCAATGAATCCACTGGAATAGTAACTTATCAAAATGGTGATGATAGTGAAGAAAATAACAAAGGATATGATCATTATTATAGTTCTACCAAGTTGCCTCCTTACTCTCATAGCCATATGCTAACCAGTATTTTGAGTAGTGATTATGTGGATAGCGATGAAATAACAGGTCCCTCTCAAAATGATCTAGGTACATACACTATGTTTGATTACACGCGTGTTTCCAATTACAAATTTCGCCATCCATATATTCATAATTCAGCTAATTACAACTCCGGCTTAAAGTCTGTGCGTTACGATGACAAGGCATCATATCAATATGGAGAAAAGGATTTGTACTTTCTAAATAAAATTGAGACCAAAAACTTTATTGCCGTTTTTGTTTTGGAGGATAGACTCGATGCCCTTGGCGTAATCAATAAAGACGGGGGTAAAAATTCCGCACTCAAGCAAAAGAAACTGAAGGAGATTAAATTATATTCAAAATCTCAATTTGATGCTTCTGGTAATTTGCTTGTGGGTGAATCGCCTATTAAAACAGTGCATTTTGAATATGATTATTCATTATGTCAAAATTCACCTAACTCTGATGCCACGACACATGGTAAGCTGACTTTAAGGAAAATTTATTTTACATATAGCCAGTCGAATAAGGCCAAATTTAGTAGTTACAATTTCTATTATGCCGGAGAAAATGGTACTGGCTCTCCTTCAGAATCAGAATTAAACCCTGATTACAATGCGATGTCTTATGACAAATGGGGTACTTACAAAGAGAATCTAGGATCAAGCACATGGTCTTATGATGCAGACAATTTATCAAATGTAGAAACCCCATATACGCCACAAGACAAAGTTTTGGCGGATAAGTATGCTGCTGTTTGGGCATTGAGTGCGGTGCGCTTACCTTCAGGTGGGTTTATTCAAATAGAATATGAGGCAGACGATTATGCCTATGTGCAAAACAAGGCTGCAATGCGTATGATGGAAATTGTTGGCACGGCTACAGATATATCACCCACAAATATAGATTTGGATATTCAAAGCACATCACCAGGTGTAATCACGATTTCCGATGAGTCTGCGTCCGATGTGAGTTATCAATTGAATCGATACATCATTTTTAATCTTCAAAAGAAAAAAATCAATGGCTTTGATACTGAAGATTATGACGAAGACATCGAGCATTATTTCAATAATGATAAATACGTATTTGTAAAGGCATTGATACAATTCAGATTGAAAAACACGAATGGAGAATTCTATGAATATGTTCCGGGATATTATGAGATAGATGAAAATGATGGGAATCGAGAAATAGGTGTTGTGCATCATAACGGTATCCCTTACGGGTATGTTCGCTTTAAATCAGTCAGGTTAAAAGACAATGGGGGAGATGAGGAATATTCGCCAATTACCAAGTCCGCATTGCAATTTGCACGAATTAATTTGGCTCGTCAAGTAATGCAATCCACAACAGGAGGTGGTAATCTTTCACAAATTATTATGGCGATGAAAGACGCCTCACTGAGTTTATTGGAATTTTTTCGAAATGCGAATATGGCGCTTTACAGAGATCATCAAGCGCAAAAGTTGGTTTCGATACGATCTCAAATTAGGTTGAAAGAGGTTAATTCATGTAAGATTGGCGGTGGACATCGCGTTCGTCGGATTTTAATCAACGATAATTGGGAGGAGTTAAGCGACATCTCTGGTAGTAGCGCGACTTATGGACAGGAATACAATTATTCTATCAGTGCGAGTGGTATGAGCTCCGGTGTAGCCAATTATGAGCCCCAATTGGGCGGCGAAGAAAATCCATTTCATCAACCTATTTTTTACGGAGTGAAATTAAAAGGGGTACCAGATTTGCGCTTTTTTAATGATGAACCGGTAGGAGAAATGTTCTACCCGTCAGCATCTGTTGGATATTCCGAGATAAAAATTAAAAACCTAAGTCGTGAACAAGTTCATCGCAATGCAACAGGATATGTGATTCGAAGATACTACACCGCGAAAGATTTCCCCATTATTGCAAAGAGAACCGAAATCCAATCATTTCGCGATCGATCACCAAGATTTAGTTTACTATCCCTTTTAAATTTCAAGGTACACAAAGATTATTATACGGGATCACAGGGTTTTTATATTGAGATGAATGATATGCATGGAAAGCCAATGTCTGAAGAGGTGTACACCGAAGGAGGGATTGAACCAAAATCATTTATCAAATACCAATACAAGAAAAATGAAGCACCCGATGATGCCAACTATGGCAAATTGAATAACTCAGTAACGGTAATATCAGAGGATGGCGCAATCCATCAAAATCAAGAATTGGGAATTTCTTATGAAGCTTTTGGATATGAATCAGAGCAAAATTCCAATTCCAATAGTTTAACTGTATCCCCCAATCTTGATTTGATTGCCATTGATGTATTAATAATACCAATTCCAACATTGTGGTTTTCTGGTTTAAAAGAAAAAAAGCAATTTCGATCAATGACTTTGACGAAGGTGGTTCAACGTTTTGGACTATTGGAAAGTACCATTGCCTCTGATGCAGGAAGCTATGTCAAAACAGAAAATTTAGCCTATGATGCGCAGACGGGTCAGCCCATATTAACTCGGGTAACCAATAATTTTAAGGATGAGGTATATAACCTAACGATACCGGCATTTTGGAAATACAAACAAATGGGATCGGCCGCCCAAAATATTGGAATGCAGGAGCAATTAAGTTTTGACGGCGTTGGAAAGGCGACTTCTTACAGCGCTAAAAACTATTATACGGAAGGTGACGAATTGGCATTGGTTGGAGGCTCACTAAGCAGTCCCATAAAAGTATGGGTAATACAAGTGGCGGATAATTTTATTCAGGTTGTCAACAAGCAGGGACAAGCAGTTGTTTGTCAGAATGTAAATGCCAAAGTCATTAGAAGTGGATTCCGGAATATGCTGGAAAATGCAATGCAATCCATTACTTCTAGGGTAAATCCGTTAAGTTTGATTTCTTCAAATTTATATGCCAAGGTGCTGAGTGCATCAGCCATAGAATTCAGCAATAATTGGCAAACACAATGTGAATGTTTTGACGATGCGAATGGGAACCTGACAACGACAAATCCCTTTATTTTAGGCATAAGAGGAGCATGGAAACCTTCTAAATCCTACAGTTACCTCACGGAGAGGACACAAAGTGATTTTAATAATAATACCAATGTGCGGGAAGATGGGTACTTTTCTTCGTTTAATCCGTTTTATAAATTATCACCTAATGGAACGTGGGAGAAGGACACTCGGAATTGGACTTTTGCTTCTGCGATAAGCCGATTTGGACCGCAGGGCCAAGATTTGGAAGAGAAAGATGCGCTAAATCGTTACAATAGTTCTCGTTACATCAATAGGCAGTCTCTCATCTCTTCTGTGGCTGCAAACACAGCATACAATGAAAACATGTATGATAATTTTGAATTTTCAAATGCCAATTGTAATGACCGGCAATATTCGGCTACTGGTGCTGGTTTTACACGTACAGATGAAAAATCCCATACCGGTAAGAATGCATTAAAAGTTCAGAGTACAACGGGAATGGTTATGAATGGACGTCATCAAAAAGTTTGTGATGTTACAGATTGCCAATTGAGTATTTCTTTCTTGGAGAATGGTGATGGGCATATGGTTGAATTGATCGGAGGTAACCCTGCCTATACATATGAAGTTAGTAATGTTATTACTAACAATCAATCTCCCGCATACATGAATTGTGGTCAGCTCTTCATTCCAAATGATGTTCAGAGTGCAACCATAATGGTTACAGATGCAAATGGTTGTTCAGTCACGGCTACTTACAATGTCAATTAATCATATTCGCATGAAATATTTTTCAATTTATCTGTTTGCTATCATTTCATTGTGGTCAAAGTCAAGTTTAAATGCTCAGAATGATTGGACCCAAGGCATTCTGTATGACGGTTTGAGTAATCCAAATGTGGTGGACTCCTTGACCGAAAATATGATTGCAGCTAATGCATATAACCTTTGCAACAACAAGGTAGTGTTGGATATTACCAATGAAGTATTTGTCCTACAGCAGTGTACCCAGTGGTATTGCTTTCAAGTAAATGGAGCTAATGACTATCAAATTAATTTTACTGCCAATGCATGTGGATCAGAACCCATGTATTTGCAATCAGATTCTGTCTACCTCTACGGACCTTTTAATTCCGCAAATCCATCTTTGCTGAATGTAAATGCACCTATTCTCACATTGCATTCTAATACAAATTATATTGGAATCGGTAGTGCCTATCTCTCCTCATTGGATGAAGGGTATTATTTTATTAGATACAATGTAGTATCGAAATATGGGGGAGCAACTCATCTATGCACAACTGTTCAAATGCATGGTGGAAGCTGTTTGCCTGAAGTAGCTTGTTTATCAAACCTCACTTCTCTTTCGCCAAATGAATATCGATTGTGTAATTCAATGTCTTGTGACGAGAATTTATCGGTTTGTGATGATAATCCAAGATTGTTCTGGTTCTATGATCCCAGTTGCGCTCAAGTTGATAATTTGCATCGTGTATGGATTTCTACTCATGTGTCCGATCCTGCAAATTTTGGATTATCAATTTCCTACCCTTCCAACTTTCCTGTAAATTGGAGGGCTAATGTATCGGAAGTTAATTTTTATCCAACCAATACATTTCTCGGAGATTGCGCTGGTCTAGGATGTGGTGGAAGTTTTTTACATTGTTTGGGCGGGAGTGGGACATGGAATTACTCCCCAAGTTATGGAGTGTTGTTAGAGAGCGATTATTTGGTGGAAATTGTCTGGTCAACTTCACGTATTCCCATAGATCAGTGCAATATGGCTGCTTTGGTGCAATTTACAGGAGCGTCTTGCGCAAGTCAAATTGTTATGAATGATTGGGGTTTTTCGGTTGATAGTTCTGGAAACGTGAGCATGGGTGATGAAGCATTTTGTCAGAATTGTTTACCTCGTTTAAATCCAGAACCCAACAAGAGGTATGTGCTTGAAGCTTGGGCATCGCAGGCGAAAATTCCATTTGGCGCTCAGACGCTAACTCATCCCAAAATGCAGGTGCATGTTCATCATTCTGCATCGTCCGTTATTGATGTCTTTACTTCAATCCCCAGTATTGTTCATCCAATCATCGATGATTGGCAGTTATTGACTTTAGATTTCATTACGCCAGCTGATATTGATTTTATTGATGTGTCATTGTCCTCTGATAATGGCTCCACAGTTTATTTTGATGATGTTCGATTCTTTCCTTTTGATGGAAGTATGAAAACGTATGTATATGATCCAGTGACGTTACGATTTGTTGCAGAATTGGATGAACGACATTTTGCAACCATCTATGAATATGACGAAGAAGGTCAGCTAATGCGCGTTAAAAAAGAGACAGAGCGTGGGGTAATGACCATTCAAGAGGTACACAACAGTACAATAAAGAAACCTTAAATAGCCTAAATGGTATGCGATTATTCGGAGTAGTTTTTTTGTTGTCCTTAAGTTTAACTGTTTTTTCTCAAAATGATCAAGTGCTTACTATTTCTGAAGCCTTTCAATTCTTCAAGGAGGTAAGTGAGCAATATGAGTCAGGTTTGTCTTTTCATACTCGTATGCGTTCGTATGCAGGAGAAGTTTCTACTGTTGTGCAAGATGAATTTGTTGGGGAAGCAGAAGTCTCTGGTAAATCGAGTTATATGGAGTTGCCGGGTTGTAGCGTTTATTCAAGTGATGCTTGGATTGCGCAAGTTATGGACGATGAAAAGCGTATTTACGTTTCCAATGCTTCTTCTAATTCGGCCAATTTTAATTTTGAAAAACAATACAATGAATTTTTGTCACATGCATCATCTATTACATTAAAAACTACTACCAATGGGTGTAAAAATGTTACTCTGAATTTGAATGAACCATGCCAGTATGAACGTGTGGAGTATGAATTGGATGCCATGGGCAGATTGGCAAAAATGACTACTATTTCTCGTTTACAAGCTCCATTGAATTGGGAAGAGGATTCTGATCAGGTTTTTAAATGTCGTATAGTGTTGGATTATTTCAATTACAAGAAATTGGAACAAACGATTCATGTTCTCTCGGATTTGATTTATTCAGAGAATGGAATTTGGAGGGGCAAGGGTATTTATAAAGGTTATGAAATTATCGAACTTAAAAGTTATTGATATGAAGTCTATTTTGTATTGTTTATTTTTCTTGGTTACCCTCCTCTTATTTTCTTTTTATAGTTACGGACAATACCCTCCGATAACGCAGCGCTTGCAATATAATTTGATGTCGGGTGATGTGATTTTGGGATCGAGTGAGCAGGTGCAGCTACCAGGATT
>JACCDJ010098998.1_pt1 | contig 17375 bp, 13 predicted proteins | sample 7444481 | NCBI WGS metagenome assembly JACCDJ01 (sample SAMN15323435, study PRJNA562643) | freshwater metagenome | isolation source: river surface water | place: USA:Blue River Watershed | collected 2017-08-15 | reverse complement strand
CAATGTAGTCCAGATCGGTCTGGCAGGTGGTTGTCCGCAGAAGAGTGTCTATCCTGTCGAAAGCTTGCTCGTACATAAAGGGTCTTAACTAGTGAGATACCACTATCGAAAGAGGGTGCAACCCATTCTGTCCAGGACAGCGGCTAATGCCTAAATATTATGGCCGGCCTTAGTAGGCCGGCTACGGCAAGCTTAGTTTGTCTGAAAATGAAACATGCAAGGGCTAGACCACCTCACCCTTCGGCTGCATCATTCCTATCATCCCGCATTGGGCTTGGTTTTATGCCGGTAGCCAGTTGATTAGACCTAGACCAACCCCATGGCCAAATCCGAAGCATCCGTAGAAGAACTGGTCGGCATGATCGAGCGCGGCGAGCTGCGGCTGCCGGAGATGCAGCGTCGCTACGTCTGGCGTTCCACGAGAGTGCGCGACCTGCTTGATTCCCTTTACCGTGGCTACCCCTCCGGAGCCATCTTACTCTGGGAAACCGATGAAGAAGTTCCGCAACAGGACTTTTCGGTAAAACAGCAAGGTAACCCCTATAAGAATACCCGCCTGCTGCTAGACGGCCAGCAGCGCCTTACCTCCCTCTCCTCCGTCATCCGCGGAGAACCTGTCTCCGTGCGTGGCCGCAAGAGGCCCATCGATATCCTTTTCAACCTAGATCACCCGGATCAACTTGCCGGGTCAACCGACATCGACGACGACGACAATCAGGACGATGAGGAGGAAGATAGCGAGCGCGAAACCGTCTCGGAAGAGGCGGATTCATCCGATGACGAACTCCAGCAGCGTTTTGACAAGAAGACCTTCGTGGTAGGCACCCGCAAGCTCGAGCAGCTTCCGCATTGGGTGAAAGTAACCGATGTCTTCAAGTCCCAGACAGACGCCCCCTTCCTCACCCGGGCAGGCATCAAGGAGGTTAGCGACCCTCGTTTCCATAAATACAGTCAACGCCTGGCGCAACTTCGCGGCATCAAGAAGTATGTCTATCGCATGGACGTGCTCGAGAGGACGCTCTCCTACGACGAGGTCACAGAGATCTTCGTCCGCGTGAATTCCCTCGGTGCCAAACTGCGAAGCTCCGACTTGGCGCTGGCGCAGATTACCGCCAAGTGGCGCGGCGCGCTCAAGACCTTCCAGTCCTTCCAAAGTCAGTGCGCCGACGAAGGATATGAACTCGAGATGGGCGTGTTTCTCAAGTCACTGATAGCGGCGATCACTGATCAGTCCCGTTTCATGACTGTAAATACCATCAACCTCGAAAGATTGAAGGCCGGGTGGAGTGAGTCAGTCAAAGGAATGGAATTCGCATCCAGCTTCCTTAGAAATAATGCGAAAATCGATAGTCCCGCCCTGCTGTCATCGCCATTCCTCATTGTAGCCCTTGCTCGGTATGGACATAAACATAACTATCAAATCTCCAACAAAGAGTCCGAGTCCCTTCGCAGGTGGGCCTTACTTGTAAACGCTAAAGGCCGCTATTCACGAGGCGCGACGGAGACCATGCTCGACCAAGACTTGGCAATCATCCGAGATGGAGGCACTGTGGCTGATCTAGTTGAGAAAATTCGGCAACAAGTCGGACTACTCCGAATTTCACCTGAGGAACTCGAGGGCAGAAACCAGCGAAGTTCCCTTTTCAAGACCATGTTCCTTGCCTTCAGGGAAGCGGGCGCAAGGGACTGGAAATCTAACCTTTCTATCGCCTTCGATCATTCCGGGGCTCAACACCGACTCCAATTCCATCATATTTTCCCGCAGGCTTTACTCAAATCTTCTTACTCAGCCAGAGAGTCTGATGACATTGCCAACTTAGCGTTTATTGGCGGGAAAACTAATCGAAATATCAGTGACAAATCGCCAGCCGATTACTTCCCGGCGCTTATCGAGTCGGCAGGCCAGTCCGCTTTCGACGCCCAGTGCATCCCAACTGACCCGAGGCTACTGAAGACTGAGAACTACAAGGAGTTCCTGAACGCACGTCGCAAGTTGATCGCCGCACGCCTGAACGAGTTCCTTGCAGCCTCTTGAGTCAGGCCGGCTCGTTGATATATAGACAAGGAGCCTGTAGGCTGACCTTCGTATAGGCGGTGACGTCACCGAGTAGATATTTCTGCCGGATGGCTTCAGGCGCGACCTTACCGACGAACTCGATTCGGCCTTTTGCGTCGGCAGGCAGGAGGTCAGTTCGGATCATGTAGCCGCTAATCTGCGCAGCCTGCCACTTTTCGACTTCATACACCTCGCGGACGACGCCCTCGTAGACGGCGAACACGTACTTCATGGCGCAAGCTCTTTCGAAATCCAACCTCCAGACGCCGCGGGTGATTTCGTACAGCTCCTCCGCTCGCATGCCGTGGCGGTAAAGCTGGTTCACCCGGATCAGGATAACCGGATCCGTGATCTTTACAGGTTTGGCCGCGTAGTAACCCTCGAGTTCCGACAGTCCTTTACGGCCAAAGCGAAGGCTGTCCTTGCCCACGACACGATTCGTCAGGTTCTCCAGACCCAGCAGCCCGATGGCCGCAGCTTCGATGTTGTAGGCCTCCTGCTCTGTACGCAGTCCATGCGCCAGCATCTCGATGCGCGGCTCCAGGCCAGCGGCGAAGATCTCTCGGATGCGCTTCACCTTCGGGTGGTCGTCATCCTCGAACAGATGGTCCAGGCAGCGCTCCCCCTTACCTTTCCCGATGTAGAACACCTTCCCATCCCGAGGGTCGACATAGAGGTAGACGTAATGCCCCAGCTTCTCGGCCATGCCGGGTTTCAGGGAACGGAGATGGGGAGGGATTGCCATCATGGGTGTTATGGGAAACCTACTAGGAGAAACCCCCTAGTGAAAGTCCTTTTCCTGAATACCCGGAAGAAGCGCATCGATTGCAACGCTCTGGTTCGAATCGGCCAGCGCCCTGATGTCATCATCTTGGCCGAGCTCCTCCAAGTTGGCCAAAAGCATTATGAGGCGGGCTTGGCATCTGCCGGCTACGCGCACCGCTCTCGCCCCACCCTTCATAGCCGCAAGCGACACGTGCGTGTCTATAGTAAGCTCGAACTGGAGACTGACGAGCGTTTCAGCCGGCAGGGCAATAAGCTCAAGAACAACTGGGTGCGCTGCTACATCGACGGAGTGACTATCTCGGCCGTCCACATGCCAACCCAGGGCGTGAAACGTAAACCGTTTAAGCAGCTAAGACCCTGGATACGCAAACATGCGGATGAGCGCGCCCTCATGATCGGCGACTTCAACACGGACCCTGAAAAGGATCATATCTGGGGCCCGCAGCTCATCGAATGGGTCGACGCCTTTGGCTGGCGTAACCTTTGGGACAAGGCCCCAGGCGGCACAAAGGCCTATACCTTCAAAGGAACCCGAAAAAGCGATAAGCCAAGACGCATAGACCACGCTTTCGCGGGCAAGGGCCTCCCGAAGGCCCGCCTCATTCATCTCCCCGCATTCCGCCTCAAAGGCCTTACCGACCACTCCGGGCTGCTGGTGATTCTGTAAGCCAAAGAAAGGGGGCCACGCCGCGGCCCCTAGAACTTATAGATTAGGTCCTCGCTTACTTTCCGCGAGGGCCGTTGCCGCAACCGCCGCCGGACGGGTTGCCGGTGGTGCTCAAAGCTCCTGACTGGGGCTTTCCTTCGACGATTTAATCTGTGCGACCGTTCGAGCCAACCAAGGCGAGACAAACCACAACGCCAAGGCCAGTAAGGTGACGGCGGCGGCTTCATAGTTGAAGAACGCACCCAACTGCTGCGCCTCCTTACCCATAGATAAGCCGAGCATCTTGGCCATGTTCACCCCCAAGCCGGCCCCGAGGAACCAGATCGCCATGGTGAGCGATTTATCTTCCTCTGTTGAGACATCGTGCATGAGCGACAAGGCCAATGGAATGATAAGCGCCTCCGCAGCCGCCTTGAAGACGTAGGATGAAATGATCGCCCATGCGGAAATCTTTTCGCCACCTGAGGCCGACAAGGCAAATCCGATAATACCCAAGGCTATTGCGATACAGCTAGCACCTATAGTGAACACGTTGCCGTAGTTCAGGATATCAGCCCTCTTGTCCGGTATCTTACTAATCATGAAGGCAAAAAAGATAATGAAACCCGAGAATATGCCCGGGAAAAACTCGATCGGGAACGTCCAGCCAAAAACAGCGGGCTCCACGTGCCCTTTAATCACCAGCGTAAGGCCGGAAACCATCTGCCCTACTACGGCGGAAATCGAAGTAGAAATGGCGAGCATCACCATCCAAACAGCATATTTTCGCCTGTTTGTCCGCATCGCGAGGAGCAGGGCTGACACTGGAATCAAGGCGTAGAGCGCCCACATCAACCCTGGCCTGTCGGTTCCCCACACGAGCAACCATAACAATCCGACGGAGCCCATGAATGCCCAGGCAATTGGCCAGAAGCTTTTTGAATTTGGATGCTTGGCTCGTTTGTAATTACGCCAGAAGCCGATGAAAAGACAAAGAGCGACTGTCATGCCTAAGGCCGCAGCGCCGAAGGCAACATGCCAGCCAGCACAGGGGGTGACGATAGGGGAAGTCCTAAGATAACCTAGCACAAGCGGCCCAAGTAGTCCGCCAATACTTATGCTCATGTAGAAAAGAGACATGCCCGCCTTTTTCATCGGCGCCAGATCTCCGCGGTAAAGATCGCCCACGAGGCCGTTAAGGGATGGCTTCAAGAAACTTGTGCCGATCGCGACTAAGGAAAGGCCGGTAATGAAGGTGAAGCCTAGCGGAACCGCCAGCGTGGCATGCCCTATCACAATCATAACAGCGCCCAAGAATACTGCATTGGCGGCACCTAGCCAACGGTCTGCCAGCATGCTGCAAGGAATGGCCAGCAGATATATTCCCGAACCGTAGGCCGCTTTTACCAACAGGGCCTTGTCCGTAGACCAGCCTAGCCCACCTTCGTCTAGGCTCGATGTCATGAAAAGCACCAATAGGGCAGCTAGGCCAAAGTAAGAAAATCGCTCCCATAGCTCGATGAAGAATAGCCGACGCAATTCTGCGGGATGACCTTTGAACTTATACATGGTGCGAGGCGGGGGTACGTTAGCCTATTAAACTTTACAATAAGTCAGCAAGTATTGCCATTAAGTCATGAGATACCTCGTCACTGGGTGCGCAGGATTCATCGCCTCAAGGGTTTGTGGAATGCTCTTGGAGCAGGGAGACGAGGTGGTCGGCCTAGACTCCCTGAACGACGCCTATGACGTCCGGCTGAAGCACTGGAGGCTCGCACAGCTGCTGGGCAAGCGCCTGAACGCATCTAGCGATTACCGGCTCAAGATGGACGCCAGGTTCCCGCTCAAGTCCAAAGACGGGAGATTTTACTTCATAAAAGGCGATACCAGTAATAAGGACGACGTTCACCGAGCTTTCGGCAACGGCAAATTTAACGCCGTGCTGAATCTGGCGGCGCGCGCCGGCGTACCAGCTTCCTTTGACGATCCCGTCGGCTTTCATCGATCCAACACGGAAGGCGTAGCTAACATCCTGGAAGCCATGGCCAAACATGGCGTCAAAATCCACGTGCTTGCCTCCACTTCCTCGGTTTACGCGCCAGCTCCCGGAGCAGAGGCGCAAAGGTCCAAGGAAACCGACTGCACTGACTTTCCCCGTTCGCCTTACGCAGCCTCAAAGAAAGCGGCGGAATTACTATGCCACAGCTACGCCGTCCGTCGCGATAATCCGATTGATACCACGGTTGTGCGATACTTCACGGTGTATGGTCCCGCCGGAAGGCCGGACATGAGTATCTTCAGGTTCATTGAGTCCGGGTTTCGGGGAACGGAGATAGAGGTGACCAGTGATGGAACGCAGAGCCGCGACTTCACCTATGTCGACGACGTCGCTCGGGGCACGATTTTGGCGGCGCAAGGATGCCAAGGCTTCCGAATCATCAATCTAGGCGGCGGCAAGTCACCCACCAGCATCAACAATGTCATCAGGCTCATTGAAGCGAGGTGCAGAAAAAAGCTGAAACGCACGCAGACGGCCCCTGCCCTCGGCGATATGGCCACATCCATGGCGGATATCTCGCGCGCAAAAACTGTCCTAGGCTGGGAACCCCAGATCGACCTAGCGGAAGGCATTCGTCGTACGGTGGCTTGGCACAAGCAACACCGTAGCTTCGCTTCGACGATCAACCTTCCTGGAAAGCCGCCAATTATGGGCAAGGAGACCGTCGCCGTCGTAGGACTTGGATATGTCGGCCTGCCCTTGGCGCATAGTCTATCGAAGCATTTCAAGGTCGTGGGCTACGACCGTAGCTCAGCAAGGGTCAAGGAGCTGCGGAAAGGCAAGGATCGGACCAACGAAATAGCTCCAGGCGATCTTCGGACAGCCTTGGCGGGCAATCTAACTATCGCCGATAAGCCGTCGGAGCTTCGCAAGTGCACCATGGTCATCGTCACCGTTCCCACGCCGGTCGATGAATCCAAGCTGCCCGACCTCGGCCCGGTCAAATCCGCCGCCGAAATCATCGGCAAGGAGCTCAAACATATGCGCAAAGGCACAGTCATCGTCTATGAGTCGACCGTTTACCCTGGTTGCACGGAGGAGGTCTGCGTGCCAGTCATCGAGGAAGCGAGCGGACTGGAGTGCGGCAAAGACTTCTATGTCGGCTACTCACCCGAGCGGATTAACCCGGGAGACAAGGAACATACCCTAGACAAGATTGCGAAAGTCGTCGCCGGAGACTTGCCCCAGACCACATCCAGGATGACCGCGGTCTATTCCAGGATATCGAAGAGCATCCACGTCGCTGAATCGATCAAGGTCGCCGAGGCTGCCAAGGTCATCGAAAACACCCAACGCGACCTTAATATCGCCTTGATCAACGAGCTCGTGGTGATCTTCGAGCGCCTGGGCATCAAGACTTCCGACGTCCTCAGAGCAGCTGAAACCAAATGGAATTTCCTTAAGTTCAAACCCGGGCTAGTCGGCGGCCATTGCATCGGAGTTGACCCGTACTACCTCACCCACCGAGCCCAGCGGGCCGGCTATCATCCCGAAATCATCCTTGCAGGTCGTAGGCTTAACGACGGTATGCCTAAATTATTTGCCGATTATTTCGTCAAAAGGTGCATCAACTGGGGCCACTCCCTGTCAAAGCAGCGTGTCTTAGTGCTTGGACTTACTTTCAAGGAGAACATCCCAGACTTCCGTAACTCGAAATCCGTGGACCTCGTGCGTGAACTCCAAACCTACGGCCTAAAAGTAGACACTTTTGACCCACACATAGATGTAGTCGCCTTCGAGTCGGAATACAATAAAGACGACCCTGAATCCCAGAAGGTGAAGGTGCTGCAAGCCGCTCCAAAGCAATTGGCAAGCTATGTCGCAATTGTTCTAGCTGTCGGTCATCAGGAATTCCTTAAGGAGGCGTGGGTGAACAAGATTTCCGCCGCAAAAAAGGCGGGGACCAAAGTCTTCGATCTTAAGAACGCTTGGGACAGCCACGAGGGCCTGGCGGATTGGGCTCCTTAGGCTTTCCTTAGGAATAGCTTCAGCTGTTTGGACAGGTCGCGCCTGCTCCTGATGCGGACCACTTTATCTTTTCTCCGTTCGTCCAAGCGCATGCCAGCCACCTTGCCGGCCCATCCGTCTCCGGAAAAAGCCATGATCGGACGGCACTTGCTCCATGCCATCGCCATTTCGGAGAGAGTTCCGGTGCCCCCGCCGATCGCCAGGATGATCTGGCCGTGAGCCATGACATAGTTTCTGGCGTGCCCTAGGCCCGTATAAATCACGATGTCGGCCAGACAGTCGTCCCCCGCCGAGGATTCCTTAGGGCTGATTGCGATGGTGTCGCCCGACTGATAATTCTTAGCGCGCTTGGCCCCGATGAAGGCAGCCTCCATGACGCCCTTCTCTCCGCCGGTCATGACACGGAACCCCAATTCGATCGCCAACTCTCCGGCCATCTCGGCTTGCTTACGGTGAACGGGTTTACACAGAGATTTGTTCGGTCCGATAATGGTAAGGATCGGCTTTTTCATACTTTTTTCTCCCAGATTGGCCTGAGGTAATCAATGCCGTCCTGCGAGAAGGTTCTCGGAATCTTCAGGTCCATAGCCTTTGCAGAGAGAACCGCTTTCTTGGCAGTGAATGCATAACTCGCACCCGCATCCGATACCGCCTGAACGACCTGCCCGGGGCGCCCTTCCCTGTCGTCCTTGCCATTTGGGTAGGCGAGCCAAACACCGTGAGGCTGACCTGGCCGAACTCGGGCGACCCACCCGAGTATCTCGGCCAACTCGGCGCGAAGCTCTTCGGGCCCTAATGAACCGAACTCGTGATGGTATAGGCCATGGGCTCCGAGATAGACGGAGGCCGGCAACTGCATCAACTGTGTCTCCGTCAGGTGCGAAGGAGGCTGGGGCAGATGACCAACACCTACCTGCGATGCTAAGCCTTGGATCAATTCGGCCTGTGCCAACGGGTTCGCGTCCAGCATGGCGGACTTATAATGTCCGCCGACCCAGCTATTCCTTTCCTCTGCAGAGAGTCGGCGTGCTCCCCGGTAGTCGGCGGCCAACAGGGCATAAACCTGGTCGCGGGGAGGCACAAATCCCGACGTAACTGGCGCCTTTGTGGGGAAGAGGGCGCATGGCAACCCGCGTGCTGATAGCTCAGGCATCACAACAGAGGCGAAATCCGCGTATCCATCGTCAAAAGTTAGCAGCACGGCTGGCTTAAGATGTCCTTCGCAAGCTCGGGCACTAATGAAGCCTGCCGCATCGACGATCTGACAATGATCTTGGAGGGCATCCAGCTGGCTGCGAAAGTCGGCTAACGTGTGCAGCATGCCGCGTGCATGGTGATAGGCGTCAACCATACCTAGATCATCCGACACTTCCGGCAGCACCCGATGGTAACAAATAACGTAGGCGCTCATGGCCCTGGCGGCACATAACGCCGAAGCTTACTTAGGAAAGCTGTCACATCAGTCTCGTGATATCGGACCATCGGGTTAGAGGTGGACAAGACCTTCTGGCCGCGATGCCCACCCTTATCATGACGGTCGAAACCTCTTCGCAAGGCCTTCTGAAGTTTCGCCGCGAAATCCAACGATTGCCGTAGAGCATGACGGTCTTCCTTGGAGTTCATGAACCTTTCGCAAAGACGTAATTCCTGCTCCAGGATCCTTGCCAAGCCACGTACGCGATAGAATGACGAAATAATCGAACGGCTTCTGAGTTTACGCGCATCCGATACCGCCCGGAAGAAGCGGTCCACGTCTGACTGCTTGAAATCGCATTTTTCGCGCGCATGTCTGCCTGCCTTGGTATCCAACCTGGCCAATTGTCGATCATCCAAGACGGATTTCAGCGCGGTATAGATCGCAAAACCCTCGGTGTCTGGCACGTATTTACGTGGGTTGAGCAAATCCTTTGGGCTTTTGTTTCCTTCGTCCTCTCGCCGTTGCCGGACGGGCAACGCACAAGCCGTGACCTCTTTGCCGTGCAAATACCTGCAGATAACTGCCGAAACCATGTCGGCGCGGCGTGGCGTCAGAGGCTTCCGGCCATACTTAAGACCCTTAAGGGTCACGGTGGGATACTTATCAGCGTCAGCTCCGACGGGAAGCAATGTGTTGCCCCCCCGGAGAACAGATGGAGCATGCAAGATCTTCGCCCTACTGGACTTCGCGGGAAAGCCGTCCTCCTTCATTTCAGCCGGGTCCACAGCGAAGTGGCGGTCCGCAAAAATGGGCCTGAAAACCTGCTTACCTTTGGCCAGCTTGGGCAGCTCGTGGATCACCTTTCTCAAGACATCGCCATTGGTGAGCTTGGAGCGATGAAACTCGCCGTTGTCCCATGGGAAGTAATCGAAGGGGAATTCCAGATGAATAAGGTCCCGGCTTGAAACGTCGTAGTAATAATCGCGAATCTCCCGGCCCGGCGAGAACCACTTTTCGAGCACGCGCTGGAAATCGCGGTAACGGTACTTCCGCCCTGCGTCGGCCAGCCTCAGCCGGCGCAAGGAAGTGACTGCGTCGAGCAATTGCAGCCTGAAAGTCATAGTCCCCGGAATCGGCGGAGCTTCCGTGACCTGTCCGAGAATCATGGCCACCTTCGATCCGCCCGCTGACTTCAAATTCACCAGCAGGGCGGCAAGCTGGCCAAGGAACCAGTCCCGACTTTCCCCATCGTCCCAGCACATGGAGCGGTTGATGAGCGAAAGGTCCTCGTCGAGGAACCAGGCTAACGCCGATTTCAAGCCAGGGGAACGTCGGATATAAGATGCCACGCGACGTTGCACTGCGCTACGCGCGGCCGCGATTGACGCCCTGTAGCCCTTAGCAGTGGCGTCGGCTGAAGCAAACCTGGGGCGAAAGGTCTCGACCACGAATTTAGGTTCACGTCGTGGAAGGCCGCTGAACCATTCCTTGGGCTTTTCTGAGCCCCCCGCATTGTCGAGTATGCAGACATGGACCGAGCCGACTTGGCCGGATAGCCATTCCAACTCATTGAGCAGATTAATTAAGCCGCTTTTCTCCGCATCTTGGTTGCTGCGACTGATGATTCCTACGACCAGATGTGCTGAGCTCAAGTGTTCCCGCGCCTTGGAGTCCAAGGGCTGAAGACGTATTTTTCTGAACGTTGCGGGCTTCAGGTCATATCCGATTCCCCAACGCTTAGGACTGGTACGACGGTCGCGTTTCCTAATTCGTCCTTTTATCGCCCGAAATAGCGATCGTTCAACGAGCTCACCGAGACGATGCCTAGCTAGGAGACAGAAGGCCCGGCTTCCCCTGCGCATATCCAAGATGACCGAGGTTGTGAGCTCCCGGCGACGGTCGATTACCACGCCGTCGGTGCGTTCATGCACCCGATATCCAGAAGGCGGAGCGATGAGTGTCGCTTTGCCCGTCGCCGTCCAGCTAAGGCCGGGGAGCTCGGATACTCGCAGTAGCATCTCATACGTCTGCATCCCACGGAGCGCCTCATTGAACAGGCCCGCCTCCATAAGCACGTCCAATCGGATCGCGATGGCCCCCATCAGGCAGCTTGCCAGGTCGAGGTCGAGGCTGAAGAGACGCGCAAGGTGACTTTGCGGCGTGGACTTACGCAGCATCTTGATGGCCTTGTCCGAGCCCTTTACCTTGACGTCCGTAAGGACAACCGCCGCGGAGCATCGCTTGGTCGCCGCCTCAAGTCGTTCGAAATGCGATGGCGTAAGTTCGTCTTCTTCGCGCAGGAATGACACGAAGCATCTTTCCTCGTCGGCGTACTCCATGAGCTTGAGGATGGCCGTGTTCAAAGCCCCACACAGCCCCTGTGTCCGCTCGTTTCTTAGCACTTGGACGTGGCAGTCTTCCAGCCGGAGGTCCAGAACGCGCTCTTTGACATCATCAAAGCCCGCCTCCGAGTCATCATCGATGACGATGAGCTTGTGGGGTTTGCGCTTCTGGTTGGCCAGCGACCGGAACGCGCGCTCGGCCATGTCCCGCACGTTACGCTTCGCATATACGACGAGCGCAAACATGGGATCTTTTCGACCAGGCCTCTTCATCTAATGATCAGCCTGACCTCATTTGCCCATTTCCGCGGCAACCACGTGTCGACAGGGAGCACATGACCTTCGGCCGTCCGGACGACTTCCTGACGATAAAGCACTTCGGCTTTCTTGCCTTTGGCCTTTAAGAGGTATTGCACGACCTCATCGGGACTGTCGAAATCGACGGACTCCTCAGGACCATGGTCGTTATAGGGGACGGTGAATACCCAGACCGCGCCAGGACGAGAAACCCTGGCCATTTCCGCCAAGGCCTTTCTTGGGTCGAGCGAATGGTCCAAGGTATGGTGCGAATAAACGATGTCGAAGGACCCGACATCGAAGGGCAATTTATGCATATCCGCCTTACGGACCTCGGCTGCGCGCGGATAGAGATCGATTCCCAACACCTTGTTAGCGCTGAACCCCATTTCTCGCATGGCAAGCATCTCGACACCATAACGAGCCCCGACGCACAGGACATCGCAGCCGGCCTTATAATCCTGCCATAAGACTTTATCCCTGCCTTGCTGAGGATTATCCACCAAAAGATCTAGCTGCTCCAACATGTCGACGTGCTTGGAGAACATCTTAAGTTCATAGAGTCGACCTGCCTTGACCTGCTTTTTCTGTCCCTCGGCATAAATGTCGGGGCGGCTCTTCTTCATAAGTTGCTTCATGGCGAGGACTGGGGAGGAAGAATGATGATGATGGAGTGCTTAGCAAGGTCATCACCGAGGGACTCTCGTACGAACGAGGAGAGGGCCATTCTCAGGATCTTCTCCTCGGGCCAAGAGACCTTGTAGCCTATGATGACCTCGGAGTCGTGGGGGTAGTGCTTGGACAGGAATTCGGGAAGCGCCGCACGCTCGGCATATGACTGGAAGAGCACCAATGCCGGCTTCCCTTCGCATCTCCGGCCAAGCATATCCCAGTCCAGCTTCTTGTCGGAAGACACGGTAAGCATGCGCTCCAGGCTGACAACCAGCACGGCCTGCGACGTGCCGAACTGCGTCATATCCAATCCGGCTGCGGCACAGAGCGCCATCCAGCTGCTGATGCCGGGGATCACCTCGAACTCCGCACGCCTTGAGCGCAGCCATTCGACATACTGACCTACCGTCCTTTCCCGTCCGACCTGGCCGGAATACAAGCAAGGGTCTCCCGGGACCAGCAGCGCCAGATCGCTCCCTGCAGCGAGCGCAGACTCCAATCTGGCGCTGACTTCCTCGATCGTCAGCCTGCCGGTTGTAAGGTTTTTGCCCGTAAATAAGCCTTTGATTTCAGGGCCGATCATCTCGCCGACGTATATGGCCTCGCCGACAGAGCCGATCGCTTCGATGGCCCTGCCGGTGAGGTATTTGGGCGACCCGCCGGGGCCGATTCCGATGATGTAGATCATGGGAGCTCGATAACGGGTCGAAACCCAAGGAAACGATCCCGCAGGGCCGGCTTTAGGCCAAAGCGATGAGAGGAACGGCAGGTTTCGGCCTTGTTCATGGAACTGCCTCCGCGGATTACCCTCTCAAGGATGTTCGAATCATCGCAGCAAGGGTCGTCCAAAGGACTAGTCTCATAATATGTGGTGGAATATCTATCCTGGCACCATTCCCAGACATTACCGACGATGTCATACAGACCCCACTGGTTGGGACGAAAGCCTCTAACGGGCTTAGGCTCCAAGCCGGAGTTCGCGCAGCACCAGGCGTGATCGGGGGCATCGCCGGTCCTGCTTCCGAAATTGAACACCGTGGCGGTCCCGGCGCGGCAGGCGTACTCCCACTCGGCCTCCGTGGGCAGACGGACCCTCATTGCCAGCTCCTCGCCGATCGTCTCGCAAAACATCTTCGCGTCATCCCAGCTGAACCCCGTCGCGGGCAACGATGCGTTGGCCGGATCTCGCCAATAGCGGTGGGTAGACTCGTCCCAGAACCTCGTCGGCGGATGTTCGATCGCATCTCCGAGCGCATAGGCCATCTCGGGGTCATCATAAACCTTGAAGCGGAAGCGTCCGTCGGCGAGGACGCCCGGCCTACGTTCAAGGAACTGCGCGGCGTGGGCGCAGGTCAAAGGCGTCTCCAGGAAAGCGAGTCTCTTGGTGATCCTCACCCGATGGACTTTCCTGGCATGGGTATGTTCCTTACGGGTCTCGCCGTTAAACGACAGGTACTCCGTGTCATTACCCATCAAGAACTCGCCGCGGGGAATTTCGACGAATTTTCCGTAAGGAGTCTGCATGGCCGCAAACTAGCCCGGCGAATCCGTCGTTCAAGCCCATTACATTGACTTCTATTATCTGAATAATTTCCTGACTTCATGCCCCTCACCCTTTCCCTGCATACCGGTCACGACGCCAACATGACCATCGCCAATCCGGCAACCGGCGAGGTTGTGTGCTATGTCGAGTTCGAGAAAGTCGCGAACCAGAGGTACTTCAAGTTCAGGAAGGAGGCCTCACGCTTCTCGGCGGAGTTTAAGTTACTTGCCTGGCCTTTCATCGAACGGCATCTGCCCCACATCAACCGGGTCAACCTTTGCTGGGTTAGGCCCGAACAAGCCCAGGTCGTACAAGAGTTGCTGCCGCGCGCCAAGACGGACTCCAGCAAGACTCACCACCTCCTTCATGCTTACTCCGTCTACGCGTTCAGCAAGCCCAAGGCGGGGGATGTCATCGTCAGCTATGACGGAGGCGGAGATCTCGATGACTATTTCTGGGTCTACCGTTTCGACGGCAAAACCATCAAGGCCGTCGCCGAGTCTAAGCAGAATCTTGGCGTACCTTATAGATACCTCGGCTTGGTCGCTCCCGAAATAAAATCGAGCCCGACGTTCACCCCGGAGACCAACCAGCACTTGGCAGGAAAGGTGATGGGGCTCGCACCGCGCGGTAAAGTCGTCGGTCGTTTTCTTGAGCCGCTCAAACGCTACTATCGTTTTTTCACCAGAACAAGGAATGCAGAACAAATTGAGTCGGCCATCCGAGAGCTTATCAAGTCCTGCGGGTTGAAGCCCCTAGGTGCAAAGGCCCCAGCGGAATCGCTCCCCGAAATTGCCTTAAGCCGTAAGGATTCGGAGAATCTGCTCCGGACTTCCCAGGAGGTCTTCGAGCAAGAGTTCCTAAAACACGCCCGGGCAGCCCTCGTCGCAAAGTCCTGCCGACGGATCCTTCTCACCGGCGGATGCGCGCTGAACGTGAAGCTTAACAGCCTTATCTTCGATCTGACCGGAAAAGAAGTCGTGGTGCTGCCGGTGCCGGGCGACTGTGGCATCAGCCTAGGCGCAGCAGTCAAGGACGCCGGCTTGTCCCGGTTCAAGACGTTTGATGACGCGTTCATCGGACCGGAGGCTTCCGGGAACCTACTGAAGCATCTGCGCACCAGATCAGGGCGGGCGGCGACTGCATGTGAGATCGCCGAACTACTCTACAAGGGAAAGCTTGTCGGCACTGTGATCGGCAAAATCGAGGCCGGCCCCAGGGCGCTCGGCAATCGGTCCTTGCTGGCCAACCCCTGCAAGAAAGGCATGAAGGATCTGCTAAATAGGGTCAAGGCCCGGGAGCACTTTCGTCCTGTGGCACCATTAGTAACTGAAGAGAAACAGCCGGTGTACTTTGAGGCATGCCCTCAGACAAAGTACATGAGCTTCTCCCCGAGGATCAAAAAACAGCACGCGAAGAAGCTTGGTGAAGTTGTCCACTACGACGGGACGTGTCGAATTCAGACCGTAACCAAAAACGAGGCCTTCCTTCACTCGCTCCTCGTGGAGGTCGGCAAGCTCACTGGTTACGAAGTTCTCATCAATACGTCGTTCAACACCAAGGGCAGGCCGATCATTAATGATATCGACGAGGCCTTTGCCCTGCTGGACGGCAGCGAAATTGATTATCTCTACGTAGATGGCTATCTGTTCGAAAGTAATTTCTCCGATAAGAAAGCCGGTTAACGTTCAATCTTAAGTTCGGCGTAATCGCCTTTGATGCTCCCCATTCTCGCATTTCCGACGCAACTAGTCTGGGATAAGTTCCGGCCGGTCCGGGGCTTCGCGATCACGCATGCGAACCCAGATTGGGATGAGGCCATGGACTTGGCCTCCATGACCAAGAAGTCCGCCTTCTTTGATGTCGTAGCCAAAGAGTTCGGCTATGACGTCGGGCTACTGGCTGACGGCGAAGGTGAGACGGGGCTGTCCGGGCACCACTGGGTCGTCTATGGCAGGCAAGGAGCCGTCCCGCAGCTGATTCGGTGGACGCCTGGCAAAGGCAATGTCCTAATCTCCCACGACCACGGTCATCCTGGCCTCCTACATCAGGGTCCTTGGATCGTATTGCAGGCCGACACCGACGCCCATCCTTATGCGTTGCGCTTGGTAAGGGCAATGGCCGCGCAATCCTTCGCAAACCTGCCTTTCGAAACCAGCGTGGAAGAAATCGTCGGATGCCGCGTGGGCGACCCGCATGACCGTCATGGCTTCAGCAGAGTAGCTGTCCTTTTCGTGATCGACCCAGACAAGCCCGTGGCCGAATCCCTCACGGAGGAGGTCGGCGCCTATTTCCATTCGGCGGATGTGGAATTCCTCTCGCCGACGATGGCAGCGGAAAAATCCGGCATCGACACGTCGGCGATCAACCCCGGCGACCGCATCTTCCTGATCGGCGCATGGGACGCCTCGCCCACCGTCTTGCATGTCCTTAAAGAGGAGCCGCTACCACCCTCCATTCTACGCGTGCTCCACCGTGAGTCGATTGCCGACACGACGGAGCTCATGCAGCTCACCCTTGAGAACCGCCTGGCCCCGGACGAAGACGAGATGGAGCAGAGTTACCAAGCCAGCATGGCGTGGCGCAACCTGAGCAACGACGCCAAACTGGCGAACGACGAACGCCTGACTGCCTTGACCGAGCTGAAGGCCAGCTGGGAGAATACCCACGAGGTCGAGGTGTTCTTCTCCGAAGGATTCACATACCCGTTGGATCAGGACCACGAGATGCCTCTCTCGGATATTTCGCCTAAAGGACCCAGGTTTGACCTACTCGCCATGGGCATAGAGCTGGCCATTGGCGATGAATTCGACCCCGCCCCTTCCAAAGATGACGACTTCGACTTCCTCGAGCTGCTAGCGAAGGGAATTAACGGAGGGATTGTACGTGAATTCCTAGCCGGCACGAGCGTGCGATACGCGGTTCTTAGCAAGCCTCATATGGTGGCCTTCAAGGGCCTGCCGGTGAAGGTCGAGCAAGAGCTGATTGTCAGGCGGAAGCATCTCCCCTACGGCCTTGCCTTCCAGTACGCGAAAGTCGATGGCCCTAATGGCAAGAGGGGCGTAGTATTCAGCAGGCTACGGAGGCACTTGCAGGCATAAGTCGCTGAGATGGCCGACAGGGTGTGACCAAGCCACCAAGCCCACATGGGGGGCATGATGGCTAGCAGCCTGTTTCGTGCGACAAGTGCCCTCAGGGTTCGGGCGGGGGCGGGGAGGCTAAGGGTGCACATGAAACCCATCACCCCCTCCCTGCCCTTCCTGGAATTCCCCACCGACGAGGTGCTCCGCACGTTCCGGCCGGTGCGCGCCCTGCTGGTGGAGACCCCGCCGCCCGCCGATGCGCAGAAGCCGCATCTGTTCGCGACGCCCGAGGACATCGTGAAGCTGGAACTCCATGACCCCCGGCCGCTCCTCGAGGCCATCGCGATCGAGATGGGCTATGACCCCGACAAGATCGCCTCGGGCCAGGGCGAGACGGGGGTCTCGGGCCACACCTGGGTCACCTATTGCAGCGAGCGTTGGCTCCCGATGCTGGTCCGCTGGCAGGCCCGGGAGGCGCAATTGCTCGTGACGATGGTCGAGGCGTT
>JACCDJ010004303.1_pt1 | contig 17380 bp, 14 predicted proteins | sample 7444481 | NCBI WGS metagenome assembly JACCDJ01 (sample SAMN15323435, study PRJNA562643) | freshwater metagenome | isolation source: river surface water | place: USA:Blue River Watershed | collected 2017-08-15 | reverse complement strand
TGCGCTCTGGGTAGAAAATGTCAAAGTCACTGACCTTTTCGCCAGTGGATGCAAACATTATTGGTCGGCCAGAAAGAGATGCAATAGAAAGTGCGGCACCACCGCGTGCATCGCCATCTAATTTAGTAAGTACTACGCCATCAAAGCCAACTCCTTGACTAAAAGCGTTAGCGGTACGCACTGCGTCTTGTCCGATCATCGCATCTACTACAAAGAGGATTTCATCAGGATTGATCGCATCTCTAATTGCGATCGCTTCATTCATCAACTCTTGATCAATACCTAGTCGACCAGCAGTATCGACGATGACGATGTTATGTAACTTCTGTTTTGCGAAATCTAAACCTGATTTGGCGACTTTAACTGGATCGCCAACACCATTGCCTAGCTCCGGCGCAAAGACCGGTACAGATAACTGTTCGCCGACAACTTGCAATTGAGTTACTGCGTTGGGTCTTTGTAAATCAGATGCAACTAGGAGCGGAGTATTGCCTTGCTCCTTCAGATACTTAGCTAACTTTCCGGCTAAGGTGGTCTTTCCTGCACCTTGCAAACCTGCCAACATGATTACAGTTGGTGGATTCTTGGCGAATCTGATTCTGCGCGCTTGGCCGCCGAGAATATCGACCAGCTCCTTATGTATTAAATCGAATACTGCTTGCGCTTGATTGGTGCCTGCCTGCAAATTTTCAAGTAGCGCGAGCGAACTGGTCTTTGCGTTCTCTACAAATTGCTCTACTACTTCCAGAGCAACGTCGGCATCAATTAGCGCTGCTTTGATCTCTTCAAAGGTATCTTCAATATCCGAATTGGATAGCTTGCCGCGGCTTCGAAGTTTCGAAAGCGCCGAGCCAAATCGGGATGTTAGACCTTCAAACATAAGACAGTAATTCTATTGGGTAGAAACTATGTGGTTAACCTGTGCGTCAACCACATAGTCTCCATCAGCTTAAATTGCTGAAACGCCCCGCTCGCCCGTTCGAACACGAACGATCTCTTCTACTGGTGTGACCCAAACCTTGCCATCACCAATGCTTCCAGTATTCGCACTCTTTACGATTGCATCCACCACAGTGTTCACTTCTGAATCATCAACGATGATTTCAAGACGAACTTTTGGAATTAGATTTACGACGTATTCAGCGCCACGATAAACCTCAGTGTGGCCCATTTGACGACCAAATCCAGATGCATCCGAGACTGTCATTCCTTTAATGCCAATCTCTTGGAGTGCGCTCTTAACTGATTCCATAGCGCCTGGTTTTAAGATTGCCGTTACTAGTTTCATAGCTTCGCTCCTACCAATGACTCATACGCGGTCTCTCGATGTTCCGCAAAATCGATTCCGGAAACCTCATCGTTTCGATCTGCTCTAAATCCGATGGTCTTATCCAGAACTTTTCCAATTATGAAAGTGACTACAAATGAGTAGATCATCACGATTAATACGCCGATTGTCTGCGTCACCAGTAATGATAATCCACCACCACTAAATAGCCCATCTCCACCTAATTCATTTGCAGTTTTGGTCGCAAAGAGTCCGATTGCAAGTGAGCCCCAGATTCCACCGAACAAGTGAACTCCCACTACATCCAGTGAATCATCAAAGCCGAATTTGTATTTCAATCCCACTGCTAGCGCACAAATCGCACCAGCGAAGATTCCAATTACCACCGCGGCCCATGGCTCAACAAATGCACATGCGGGTGTGATTGCAACCAAACCTGCAACGGCTCCCGAAGCTGCGCCAAGTGAAGTTGGATGTCCATCGCGTAATTTCTCAACCAGTAGCCATCCAAGAAGCGCACCACCTGTTGCAACTTGTGTATTGATAAGCGCAAGCCCAGCAATGCCATTTGCGCCAAGTGCGCTACCTGCATTAAATCCAAACCAACCAAACCAAAGTAGGCCAGAACCAAGTAATACCAGTGGCAATGAATGTGGACGCATAGGTTCACGCCTCCAACCGATTCGTTTACCAAGCACGATCGCAAGAGCTAACCCTGCAGCACCTGCATTTATATGCACTGCAGTTCCGCCTGCAAAATCTAGAACTCCCATTCCCGCAAGAAGTCCAACACCCTTTAGCTCTTCTCCAATCTTGTCGCCAAAGTCAAAGACCCAGTGCGCAACTGGGAAGTAAACCAATGAGACCCAGATAGTCACGAATATTGCCCAAGTTGTGAACTTAGTGCGATCAGCAATCGCTCCAGAGATCAATGCTGGAGTTATGATGGCAAACATCAACTGGAAAGTAGCAAAGACATAAGTTGGAATTGGATATAAGCCTCCATTATTCGCAAACGAGGTTTCAAGATTACTGATTCCATTTATTCCAAAGTCACCAATAAATGCTGAATCAGCTTTGTAACCAAATGTCCAGTTATATCCATAGAAAACCCAGAGCACGCTAACTATGCCGATAGTTATAAATGACATCATCATCATGTTAAGTACGCTCTTAGTTCTGACCATGCCGCCGTAGAAGAATGCAAGGCCAGGTGTCATCAATAAAACCAGCGCGGTGCTTGCCAATACCCAAGCAGTATCACCGCTATTTAAAACCACATCCATATGTTTTTACCTATCTTTAAAGTCTTAAATGGCCCCAGTAAGGGTCAAAGCTCGACGCTGAGATAGGTGAATTCTCTGTTTGGGTGATTACAGAAGTGTTAAGAGAGCAGACCTTTTAGGTAAGCATTGGTGTCAAATGTTTCGAAATCGTTAACGGCTTCGCCGGTACCAACCCATTTAACCGGGATATTGAATTTATGCTCGATAGCCAAGGCGATGCCACCTCTGGCCGAGCCATCCATCTTGGTGAGGATAATCCCCGAAACCTCCACCGCCTCGGTGAAGATCGCAGCTTGCGCTAAGCCATTTTGCCCAGTGGTCGCATCAATCACCAGTAAGACTTCCGAGACCGGCACGCTCTTTTCGATTACTCGGCGAACTTTCCCAAGTTCTGCCATCAAATCAGCTTTATTGTGTAACCGACCTGCAGTGTCCACTATTAAATTGGTTAATTGATTATCAAGGAAATATTTCGTCGCATCAAAAACTACCGCTGCTGGGTCGGTGCTACTGGCATTACTAATAACTGGAATCTCAATCTTCTGGCCCCAAGTTTTGAGTTGATCAACCGCAGCAGCTCTAAAGGTATCTGCCGCTGCAAGTGCGCTCTTACCCGGAAGCGCTTTTGCAAGTTTTGCAGCTGACGTGGTCTTTCCAGTTCCGTTTACACCGACAATCAAGAGTACGCCCGGCTTGGTAGCGCGATCTTCTTTTGATAATGAATCTGAAAGAACCTCTGTCAAAGCATCTATTGGCGGTAATTTAGATTTCTTAGCACTATTTACAATACTTTCAGTTAATTCGCGACCTAAATCTGATTTCAATAACTCTTCGGTTAACTCTTGCCAATCAGCATCTCTGGCTTCGTTTTGGCCCAGTACCTTCTCAACAAATTTTCTGAAAAGACCCATTTACTTAAACTTTGATTTTAAGCAGTTTCGGTTTCGCGAAGTCTTTGCGAGATAACTTCCGTGACACCATCACCGCGCATCGTTACGCCATAAAGCGCATCCGCAACCTCCATGGTGCGCTTCTGATGGGTAATGATGATCAATTGAGAGTTGGTACGTAAGTCTTCTAAAACCCCAAGCAAGCGCTGCAAATTGACGTCATCTAGCGCAGCTTCAACCTCATCGAGGATGTAGAAAGGACTTGGTCGTGATTTGAAGATCGCTACCAACATAGCCACAACCGTCAATGATTTCTCGCCACCAGAAAGCAAGGAGAGTCGCTTGATTCGCTTTCCTGGTGGACGCGCCTCAATGTCCACGCCAGTTGTTAATAAATCGTCTGGGTTGGTAAGAATCAATCGACCTTCGCCACCTGGGAAGAGTCGCTCGAAGATATCTTTGAAATGTTTTGCGGTCTCTTCATAAGCTTCCATGAAGATAGATTGAACGCGATCGTCGACCTCTTTAACGATATCGAGTAAATCTTTCTTAGTGCGCTTTAGATCCTCTAATTGCTCAGTCAGGAACTTTAAGCGCTCCTCAACAGAGTTGTACTCTTCAAGCGCTAATGGATTGATCTTTCCTAATAGGTTTAGCGCTTTCTCGGTCTGTGAGAGTCTTTTCTCTTGTTGATCTCTGCGATACGGAACATGCTCGCCTTCGATGATTTGGCCATCATCGGTTTCGATGAATGTTGGGACATCACGATGAGGGCCGTATTCATTCTGTAGAGTCTCAACGTCAATTCCAAACTCTTCCAGCGCTTTCTGAGCCAGCGCTTCGATACGTAGACGTTGCTCACTTCTAGCCAATTCATCGCGGTGCACGCTAGAGGTTAATTGCTCTAGCTCTTGAGTTAGCTCGCGGTTTCTAGAACGCACTGCCAGGGTTTCGCCTTCACGCTGTTGCTTTGATTCTTCTAAGCGTGAACGTTCGCTTCCGGCTTGAGCGATTGATCGCTCTATATGCACCAAAGTCTCATAAGCCGCTTCGCCAATTGCTTGCGACACCACTGCAGCTTTTGCGCGATTTGCTCGTCTTGCGATTGCATTCTCATTTGCCGCGCGCTCTGCCTGCGCTGCAGCTTCCAAACTTGCAGCGCGCTCGGCAATTGAATTTACGCGTTCCTCTGCTGTTCTTACTGCAAGTCGCGCCTCTACTTCTGCGCTACGTACCAAAGTCAGCTTCTCACGAAGCGCTTCGGCATGTGAATGATCTGGTTCGGTAATCTCAACATGTTGACCCAATTGGCTCTTTGCAATCTCAAGTTCTCGTTCGTCTGCAACGCGCTCGTTTGCAGCTTCTGCAATCGCAATATTCAAGCGTTCAACTTCTGCATTTGCAGATTTAATGTTCTGTCCTGCGACTGCTAACTGTTCAGTTAGCGCGGAGATCCTGGCATCAGAATCATTAAGGCGTGAGAGCGCTAAATCATATTCACTCTGACGGTTTGCCAGAGAATGTGAAGAATTCTGAATCTCAAAAGCTAAACGTTCGCACTCGTGGTTTGCTTGGACTAATTCATCTTGTAGCTGGTTGATTAATGATTGAATTTCAATCAAAGAGCTTCGATTTTTAGATCCGCCACGAACTTGTGCGCTTGTGAATCTATCTCCGTCCTTAGTTACAACGACTAATTCAGAGCGATCGGAGTGGGTCGCAAGAATTTGCGCTGCCCGCTCTGCGCTTTCAGCCACGGCCACATTTCCAAGCAAAGTAGTTAGCAGAGATCCGATAGATTCGCTTCTAATGTGTGAAAGAAGTGGGGTCAGGCCATCTGGAACTTGCGCACCACGTAGCACTGCTGGATTTGAGACCAAGATTTCTGCTTGGCCCAAATTCTCATTTCGAAGTGCATTGATAGCCATAACAGCTGCATTTAAATCTTGAACCACAACTGAATCTGCCAAACTTCCCAAAGCCGCTGCTACTGCAGGTTCAAAACCTGGATCTATATTGATCAAACTAGCGAGTGAACCAAGAAGTTTTACTCCACGTGAATCATGTAGGAGCGCAGATGATCCATCGCGATTTTGGCTAGTTAATTTCAGCGCCTCTAACTTTGATTCAATTGAATTGCGCTTTCGATCGGCATTTCGCTCGGTCTCATTTAATTTAGCTAAAGCTTCCTTGGCGCTAGCCAGAGCGTTTTTGGCGCTTTCAAATTGGGTATCTAACCCAATCTCACCGCTATCTGCACTTGCGATCTCTAATTCAAATTGTGCATATTCGCCTTGCGCATTTGCAGCGCGAGTCTGGGCATCATCTCGCGCTTTGGTTAGACGGGTGATCTCTTGGGCCATCGCATCTAATCGTGCTTCAAGTGATTTGATATGGCCTTCTTGGCGGGCGGTGCCTTCTCTTTGATCTGCAATGGCACGGAGCATCGCAGCAATGCGATCCTCTTCTGCCTTAACTTCAATCTCTAAATTCCGAAGTGAATTAATAGATTGATTTAACTCATCTTGCTTGGCGTTTAGACCAACTCTTAATACTTGCTCTTCACTTCTTAAAACTGTTGCTTCGTTTTCGAGCGCTTCAGGATCTCTGCCAGCTGTAATTTCAGAATCTTGAGTTAAGAATCTGGTCCGTTCTTGCGCAAGCGCTGCCACTGCACGTAATTTTTCACGAATTCCGGTTAATGCGTAGTAAGTCTCTTGCGCCTCTGTAAGTAGCGGGCCTTCAAATGCTGCCGCAGCATCTAGCGCCTCTTCGCGAGCGCGCACTCCTTCGAGATCTGCTTCCACAATTGCTCGACGTTCGCGTAGCGCATTTTCGTCTGCAACTTCAGCGCTGAATACTTTATTCATTGAGATGTAATCATCTGCAAGCAATCTCAACTTCACGTCACGTAGATCGGCTTGAATCGTGGCAGCTTTCTTAGCAACTTCAGCTTGCTTACCAAGTGGCTTTAATTGTCTACGCAATTCGACAGTTAGATCTTGCACGCGCGCCATGTTGGCTTGCATTGAATCTAATTTACGAAGCGCCTTCTCTTTACGTTTGCGATGCTTGAGAACACCAGCTGCCTCTTCGATGAAAGCTCTGCGCTCCTCAGGCGTTGCCATCAAAATGGCATCCAATTGACCTTGTCCAACAATCACATGCATCTCGCGGCCAATACCGGAATCTGAAAGCAACTCTTGGATATCTAGGAGTCTTACTCCTTCACCATTTATTTGATATTCGCTCTGTCCATTACGAAAGAGAATTCTTGAGATCGTAACTTCGCTGTAATCGATTGGAAGAGAGCCATCAGAGTTATCGATTGTTAAAGAGACTTCAGCGCGACCAAGCGGTGCGCGTCCTGATGTTCCAGCAAAGATGACATCTTCCATCTTGCCGCCGCGGAGAGATTTTGCACCTTGCTCACCCATTACCCAACTGATTGCATCAACCACATTGGATTTACCTGAACCATTTGGCCCAACCACGCAGGTGATGCCTGGCTCAAGAAGTAGGGTCGTCGAAGAGGCGAAGGACTTAAAGCCCTTGATGGTCAGACTCTTCAAATACACGCGAGAAACCTATCGGGTTTGGCAGGCTGGACAGAGGCGCGACGAGCGGTTGGCGAAGGCAATTCTGATTATTTTTGCTCTACATCTGGGTCTTCTGCGACATGCCTCACCTTCACGGCCATAAACCGCCAAAGATCTTTCGAAATATCCGCTCTCGCCATTTACATTGATATAGAGCTCATCAAATGAAGTCCCACCGGCTGACAGTGCGCGTTGCATGACTTTAGTGGCAGCGGTTATCAAATTTAGAATCTGTGTTGAGCTAAGTTCTGAGGCGATTGTTTCAGGGTGGATGCCTGCTCTCCATAAAGCCTCGTCTGCATAAATATTTCCAATACCGCTAATTACCTCTTGATCAAGAATCACCTTCTTGATTTGGCCACGCTTTGTTGAAATCTCTTTTACGATTTCCCGTTTATTAAAATCTGGGTCAAATGGATCTCTAGCAATATGTGAAACCATTGTTGGTATCCCTGCCACTAATTGATCCACCGCTAACCAGCCAAAAGTTCTTTGATCGATAAAACGCATCTCGCGGCCGTTTGAGAGCGTGAAATTAGCCCGTAAATGAGCCTCTTGCTCCGCCCCTACTTTTTGGATTTTAAATTGTCCGCTCATGCCAAGATGCGCAACCAATACTTCTGGCCGATCAAATTCCAGCCACATAAATTTCCCGCGTCTTTTTACGGCTTTGATTTTTGCGCCTTTGAAGATTCTTAACGTATTAAGCGAATTTGCCCGAAGCGCTCGGGGATGCAGCTGACTTGTTGCGAGTACAGTTTTACCGACGACATGCTTCTCAAGACCTAATCTGACCGTCTCTACCTCTGGTAACTCTGGCATCTAAATTAAATTTATTTTTCGGAGATCAACTTTTCGTAAGCGATACGCGCCGCAATCTGTTCGGCTTCTCGTTTGCTCTTGCCCTCACCACTTGCAATCGCTTCCCCGCCTACCACCGCTATCGCAACAAATGTCTTGTCATGATCTGGGCCTGACTCTGTGACTTGGTATTCGGGAGCGCTTAATTTGCGAGCTGCGGCTAATTCTTGAAGCGCAGTCTTTCCATCTAATCCAGCGCCACGAGACATCGCATTTTCTAATGTCTCAGTGATCAAATTTCTGACTACTCGCTGGCTTTCTGCGAATCCATGACTTAGATAAATTGCACCAATCAGAGCTTCAAGCGAATCTGCCAACAATGAATTCTTATCTCTACCACCAGTTAACTCTTCACCTTTTCCAATTCGGATGTATTGACCGATCTCAAGTGATCTTGCAATATCTGCCAAGGCGCGCATGTTTACAATTCCAGATCTAAGTGGTGAGAGTCTGGATTCGTCTAAATCTGGATATTTTGTGTAAAGCTCTTCTGTTACAACTAAACCAAGAACTGAGTCTCCAAGGAATTCAAGGCGCTCATTGGTCTCTGCCAAACCATTTTCATATGCAAAGGATCGGTGGGTAAAAGCTAATTGAAGTAACTCGGGCTCTACCTCTAAGCCAAGTCGCGCCGTAAGTTGCGCGAACATGAAATCAAACCTCTACGACTTGGCGACGGTTATAAGTTCCGCAGGTAGGGCAGGCAGTGTGCTGAAGCTTTGGCTGTTGGCACTGTGAGCAGGTAGAGATCGCAGCTGCAGTTGTTTTCCACTGGCTACGGCGTGAACGTGTCTTCGAACGAGACATCTTTCGCTTTGGTACTGGCACTTCTCTACTCCTTGATTAAAACTGCTTCGAACTTACGAGGTGGAAATTATCGCCTAATCAAGGCATTTAGTGAAATCGACTTATTTATCAGGGTCCGATAGCCCCTTCTCCAATAGCCCCTTTAGCCCCGACCAGCGCTCATCAATCTGCTCATGAGCATGCTCTGCGGGAAGCTCGCGCCACTTAAGGCCACACTCAGGGCAGAGCCCTTCGCACTCCTCATCGCACACTGGATTGATTGGAAGAGATAGCACGATTCCATCTCGAATCGGTGCTTCTAGATCTATGTAATCACCATCCATTAGAAGTTCATCTGCTTGCTCTTCTTCATCTAATTCCGGATTTGGTTTATATGAATATAGCTCTTGAAAATTCTTATCTATCTCAAGCTCAATCGGATCCAAGCAGCGAATACATTCGCCCTTTGCAACTGCATGGATCTCGCCACTTGCAAGTACACCTTCGGCAACGGATTCAATCTTTAGATCAACCTCAATTGGACCCTTTGGAACCGTAATTACATCAATTCCGATTGGTTCCGGTAAATCAATCTTTAATTGGTAGTCCTTCATCTCGCCTGCACGCCGCGGAAGGTCGTGAGTATTGAAGCGAAAAGTTTTATCGCTCATCAGAGGAGATTACTTATCTGATAGTTGAGAGAGCACATCTTTATCTGTGCTTCCAGCCAGACGTTCGCGGCCACGTGTAATAGCCTCTTGAGTCTTATTGAGAATCACTTCAAGTGTTGCAAGACGTGAATCGATGTATTCCTCAATCTCTTGGCGCTGTTCAGCTGCCTCTTGTCTTGCCTGCAAAAGAATATTCTTCGCTTCATCTCGCGCTTGTTGCATGATTGCAGTTTGTTCGATCAATTGCGAAGCCTCTTCGCGTGCCATCGCTACCATCTGCTCAGCTTGCATGCGACCTTCTTCAATTACTTTGTCGCGATTTGCCAAAATTGATTCAGCCTTTGCAATGGTGTCAGGAAAGGCATCTTTGGCCTCATCCAGAACTCCAAGAATCTCACCGCGGTGCAATACACAAGATGCTGATAGTGGGACGCCTCTTGCCTCTTCTACCATCTTGATGGCAGATGCTAATTTCTCTACTGCATCCATTTAATTACCTACTGCTTTCTTGGCTAGCGCCACCTGAACTGCCTTTGGCACCATAGAAGTGATATCACCATTGTATTTGGCTAGTTCCTTGACTAACGATGAAGATAGGAATGAATGAGCGGGATCTGTGGCCATAAACATAGTATCAATGCCTGCTTGTAGGTTTACTTGGGCCTGTTGTAATTCATAATCAAAGTCAGATACCGCTCGTAAACCTTTGGTGATCACATCGATATTGTTACGTTTGCAATACTCGACTGTCAGCCCGCTCCAAGAATCTACTTTTATATTTGGCAAATCCTTAGTGGTCTCTTTAATCATTTCAATTCGCTCTTCAACCGAGAAGAGGCTCTGTTTGGTGCTGTTTATAAAGACTGCAACAACTACTTCATCAAAATGCGCACTTGCTCTTTTGATAATATCCAAGTGTCCATATGTAATGGGATCAAATGAACCTGGACATACTGCGCGACGTGCCATAGGTAAAGATTAACCCATCTCCGCATAATGCAGCGTGGCTACCCCATATTCCTTGCTGCGCAGGGGGCTAAGCGATTTTGGCCAATTCACCTCAGGCGATTTTGTGGAGCGTTCAATCACCACTAATCCACCACTTCTCAAAATCTGCTTCTGGACAATAGTGTCTAGTAATTCTCGAACGCCTTGATCACCGAATTCATAAGGTGGATCCATAAAAATTATGTCGTAACCTGTCTCTGAATCAAAGCCAGTTAGAAATTTCTGAGCACTCATCACAAATAACTTAAATTCACCTTCGGGTTTAGCTTTCAAAATTATTTCGTGATTTGCGCGAATAGTTTTCACAGCAGCTTCATCCTTCTCAACTGCGTGCACAACTGTTGCACCGCGCGAAAGCGCTTCAAATCCAACTGCACCGGAGCCTGCAAAGAGATCCAAGAATCTCAAATTCTCGAATTCACCAAACTCGGAGATCAAAGATGAGAAGAGCGCTTCGCGAGCACGATCCGAAGTTGGCCTGGTCGCACCTTCGACACTTGCCAAATTTCTACCTTTTGCTACTCCTGCAATGATGCGCATCTCTCAACCTTTATCCAAATATTCAATCTCTTGTTGCGCTGTGAGCTTTTTGATCTCTTCCTGAAGGGTATCGGTTAAGCCTTCATTCAACGTAATTTCAGCAGCGCTTCGCGCTTTGACGATAATCTCTTCATCCCTCAAAACACGTAATAACTTAAGGTGAGATCTCGCGCCGCTCTGACTCTTGCCAAGGACATCACCTTCACGTCGTTGATCTAAATCAATTCTTGCCAATTCAAATCCATCTAAAGTTTTTGCTACCGCTTCAAGTCGCTCGTAGGCAAGCGAATCTTCAGGAACTTGAGTAACTAATAGACACAGCCCAGGTGCGCTGCCACGTCCCACGCGGCCTCTTAATTGATGCAACTGTGAGATACCAAAACGATCTGCATCCATTATGACCATGATCGTTGCATTTGGAACGTCGACTCCGACTTCAATAACGGTAGTCGAGACTAAAACATCTATTTCACCCTTTGAGAAAGCATCCATAGTGGACTCTTTCTCATCGGCATTTAATTTGCCATGCAGCATTGCGACTTTTAGCCCTTTCAAAGAGCCGGTGGCTAGCTCTGGAGCGAGTTCGGAAACAGAGTAGTTCTGCTTACTCTCGGTTCCAAAAAGAAAATCCATATCCGCATCTTCTTTGATTTCAGAGCCACCGATACGTGGAGCAACTACATAAGCCTGATGCCCTTCGGCGACCTCTTCCCTTATTCGCTCCCATGCTCTAGCCAAATAAGTCGGTTTTACAGATGCGTTTACTACGTGAGTTGTAATCGGGCTTCGACCAAGTGGTAACTCTTTCAAAGTTGAGATATCCAAATCTCCAAAGACCGTGATGGCAACAGTTCGAGGAATTGGAGTTGCCGTCATAACTAGTAAATGTGGTGGGGTTTGCGATTTAGCTCTTAAAGAGTCTCTCTGTTCTACGCCAAATCTATGTTGCTCATCAACAATCACCAGTCCAAGATCTTTAAATGCGACCCCTTCAGAGAGCAGCGCATGCGTACCGATTACTAGATCAATCTCGCCACTTTGCAATCGGCCATGAATTTCACGTTTCTCCGATGCGCTTAGCGATCCCGTCAATAGTTCTACGGTTATTGCATTTTCTGGTGCACCGAGTTGCCCCTTGCTTGCTAGTTCACCTAATTGTCTTTGGAAGGTTTGAAAATGTTGCGAGGCAAGTACTTCAGTTGGCGCTAAAAACGCTACTTGTGCTGATGAATCGATCACACCAAGAGCCGCCCTAAGCGCAACTATCGTCTTTCCTGATCCCACTTCACCTTGCAGCAACCTATGCATCGGATGCTCGCCCTTTAAATCTTCGAAAATCTCAGATGAAACTTGCTGCTGTCCCGGAGTAAGTTGAAATGGCAATCGTCTATCGAATTCACTTAATAGACCATTCTCTTTTGGAACTCTTGAAACTGCATGCTCCTTTGCCAATGCTGCCTTTCGTTGCAACATCGTCAACTGAAGTAAGAATGCCTCGTCAAATGTCAATCTCTTCAGCGCTCTATCGGATTCATCTAAGTCTTTGGGTCGATGCACTGCCTTATATGCATCTATCAAATCCATAAATTGATTCTCAGTTTTGATCGCACTTGGCAGAAAATCAGGTATCACTTCAAGCGAATCAAGAACTATCTCAATGGCTTTGGCAATTTTCCATGATGCGAATTTGGCCGTAGCTGGATAAATCGGAAGGTAGCGATCAGCAAATGCTTCGATGGCATCTTCGACATCGCTATCCCCTGGTAACCACTCAAGTTCTGGATGTGCTAACTGCCGTACTCCCTTAAATGTACTGATCTTGCCCGCAAACAAACCTTGTCGTCCGATTCGCATCTCACGTTCGCGCCAAGCTTGATTGAAGAAGGTAAGTGACATCTTTACGCCATGGTTATCTTCAATTATTACTTCGACGATTACGCTTTTTCGATTTTGAGCCCGCCGTTTTTTTACGCTATGGACTTTTGCTAAAACAGTTGCTTCCTCGCCTTCGCGAAGCTCAGCGATATTTGTAAGTTCTCCGCGCTTTACATACCGGCGTGGATAGTGATGCAGGAGATCACCAACATTTAGATATCCGAATTCGGAAGCGATGACCTTTGCGGTGCGATCGCCAATTACATCGACCAATTTGGTTTCGAGGTCTATCTGCAATTTGGCCACGGCCAATTTTCTTAGGAAATCCTCTCCATTTGCAGTTGCGGCACACCAATCCAACCAGAATGTGTAATAACTAATAAAGCACGGTCTTTATATTTACTTAAAATCCTTTTTGTGATTCGATCGGCTAAATCTGAGTCAAGATGCTCAGTAGGCTCATCAAGAATTATGACTGGAGCTTTACTTAGCAAGGCTCGTGCTAAAACAACGCGTTTAGCTTCGCCCCCAGATAGTGGCCGCCCAAAATGCCCAATTATTGTGTCCAAGCCCTCTGGCAACTCTGAAACCAATTTATCCAATTCTAAAAGCGACAAAACCTCATCAAACTTGTCCGCACCTGAGATTTTCAAGTTCGCACGTAGCGAAGTATTGAAAATGTGTCCATTTTGCAGAGCGCCTGTAATTAATTCTGACATATTCGATATTTGACCAATCTCAACATTATTGATTTTTACCGAACCTTGATAATTAGCAAGACCTATCAATGCCATTGCAGTCGTGGTCTTTCCCACTCCACTAGCGCCACGTATAACTAAGGCTTGCCCAATCTTAATTTCAAAAGATATTGGCTTAGATGTCGGACGTTGCCAAAAACCTGCAAACTCTTCAACCTTCAAGGAACTAAATTCAACGCTTGACTTTGAAACCTGAGGCATCTTAGGTATCTCAGCAAGTTTTTGCCGAGCCAGTCGTAATTTTCCGCTAGCAAATAAATTTGGATACCACGCTAAATTTGCCTCAAATCCCGTTATAGCCAGAAAAGTCAACATCGCAATTTGCACTGCGGGCATATCATTTTGACTTGCAAAGAAAATTGTGACCAAAAGCGTCGTTGCTATCAACATGTTGATCACAAATTGAAAATTTCTAATCGCTTTTAGCAACTTAGCTTCCGCTTGCAAAATAGCATTTTCGGTTTTGTGTACTTCTTTGATGACTTCATCTAAATATCCATATATTTCCGCCTCTAATGCCCCATGCACACTAGACCTAACTTGATCGGCATACTGACTCTCTAAATTCTCGATATCTCTAGTTTTTTCAACCAACCTACTAATAGCAAATTTTGGGATGATCAAATTTAATACCACGAGAAGTAAGATCCATAAGAGGCCTAGTAAAGGTTGCAGCCAAAATGCTAAAAATGCGGCTGCGGCCATACTTAATAGAGCAGCCGCACCAGGTAGTTGTACTCTTAATTCATATTCTTCGGCGCGCTCAACATCATCAACCACTTGTTTAATTAACCTGCCACCACTGCCAGACATAATTAGTCGTGTTGGATTAGAGATAATTCTTTGATAAAGGTCGCTTCGTAGATTTGCCAAAACTTCAAAAACTGATTTATGGCTTACATACCTTTCAAAGTATCTTGTAACTGCGCGACTAATTCCGAAAAAACGTACTAGTACAACTGCAACGCTCAATGTTAAAACGGGAGGCATGGTAGAGGCCATCGTGATTAACCAACCACTAGTGACGTTTAATCCAATTCCTGCGATAAATGAAAATGCTGATAACAAGTAAGCTAATTTCATCGCTCAACTCTCAAAATATCATCATCTTCCTTCAATATAGATTCATCGTGAGTAATCACGATTACCCCAATTTCTTGCGAGCGAATCAATTGCATGACCATGTTTGCAGATTTTTGATCTAAGTCTGCGGTTGGTTCGTCAGCAATTAGGAATTTTGGCTTGCTAGCCAAAGCTCTCGCAATTGCAATCTTTCTGATTTGCCCACCTGATGCCGCACTAAGAAGTTCGCTGCCTGATTCAAGTTTGGAATCTAGCCCATTTGGTAACTCCGAAATATCTAAATTAACTTGAGAGAGTAAATTTATGATCTCTTCATCAGTAATTTCAGAATCAACCAATTTGAATTGTTTACGAACGCTACCTTCGGCAAGGCTCGGATTCTGTGGCACCCAACCAATACCTGATTGGTCAAACGTATTTATTAATTCCTGGGCTGATGTGGTTTTTCCTGATCCAGAGGCACCTATCCAAAATTTTAGCCCTTTTGGATAGTTACTATTTTTCTTAGTGTTTTGAACTGGCTTAGGCAAAGCTTGCAATTTTTGCAAAGCTTCGGTCCCATCTGTTGAAGCGTGAAATAAAGCAGCTGCATTTCGAAGTGGAAAATATATTTCTGGAGCTAAAATCAAAATCATCAGGGCATTACTAAACTCAATGCTCCCTGCCACTAAACGAAGCCCTATCTCTACGGCAATAACTGCGACTGAGATTGTTGCAGCAAGTTCCAATGCCAAACTGGATAAAAAGGAGATGCGAAGTACCTTCATAGTCTCTTCGCTATATCGAATTCCCATCTCTTTGATTCTTTCAGATTGTTTATCCGCTCTACCAAAGAGTCGCAAGGTGGCATATCCATTCAATGAGTCCTCGAAGTATGAAGAGAGCGTGCCTAAGATTCGCCATTTTTTGCCGACTGCATCACTTGTATATCGCCCTATCAATGCGCCAAAGAAAGGAATTAGCGGCAAGGTAAAAAAAGCCACTGCTGCAGAGAGCAAATCTCTTGTAGAAACGAAGATAATTAAAATAAATGGCGTTATGAAAGAAAATAGCAATTGAGGGATAAATCGTCCATAGAACACATCGATAGAATTTAGCGCTTTGGTCAATAAATTACTCATCACTGCAGGTGAGAATTGACGTAAACCATATGAGTTATTTGTGACTTCGTGTCTGAAACTCAGTTTTGCCTTCAGTGCTTCGTGAATTGTCCATTGTTCGAAGAAACTCAAGAAAAATGCACGTAATACCCAAACGGATATCAACCAATAAAAGTCAGGATAGATGCTCTCTTTCTCAATAATCTTTATTATCAAGCTTGAAATCAACCAAGCATTTACGAGTAGAAATAAAGACCAAAATAGCCCAGCAAAAATCGAAGCTATAAAAAGATTACGGCTGCTACCTTTTAGTAGCAGCCGAAAATCAATTTTCACAGAGGCAATTTATCGCCATCTAGAACGCCACGTTCTGGATGTGCGATCTGGTTAGCGCTAACTCGCTTACGAAATACCCAATATGTCCAGCCTTGATAGATTAGAACTAAAGGAGTCATTATCACTGCGACTATAGTCATGGTCTTTAATGTGTAATCAGTACTGGATGCATTGATTATCGTAAGGTCGAATTGTGAACCTATTGAGCTTGGCATAACTCTTGGATAGAGCGCATTGAATAAAGTGCTTACGAAACAGAGAATTGCGAACGCAGAGAAAGAGAATGCCCATCCTTCACGTCCGCGCAAGTTCATTCCGATAGCTGCCACCCAGAAAAGTGCTACTAGCGCTGCGAGAAAGAGTACGGTGTTCTTTCGCTCTGGCAGTAAATTGATAGTCCAGATCAGATAACTAACTGCAGATACTGCCGCAATCAATCCATATCTTGTCGCTAAGTTTCTAGCTCTACTTCTAATAGTTCCGGCAGTTTTCAAAGATAGAAATATGGCACCGTGGGTTAAAAAAACTGTCAAAGTTACAAGACCACCAAGCAATGCATAAGGGTTTAATAAATTGAAGAAACCGCCAGTGTATTCGAGATTGCCATTAATTTTCTCTATTGGAACTCCTTTGACGATATTGCTAAATGCAACTCCCCATAACACTGAAGGAATAGCGCTCGAGATTACAATCGCAATATCCCAACGTTGACGCCACTCAGCTCGACCATATTTGCTGCGATATTCGAAAGAAACCCCTCTCACAATTAGGCCGACCAGAATTAAAAATAATGGTAGATAAAATCCACTAAATAGAGTTGCATACCACTCTGGAAAGGCAGCAAATGTTGCACCACCTGCTACTAGCAGCCAGACTTCATTTCCATCCCAAACCGGACCTAGAGTTGTCAGGACAGCCCGACGATCTGCTTCATTTGATGAAACCTGCGGAAGTAGCATTCCCACGCCAAAATCAAATCCTTCAAGAATGAAGTATCCAATCCAAAGTACTGCGATTAGTAGAAACCAAATTGTTTGTAGATCCATTTTTCTCTCCTTCTGGATTCCGTTTCTCTTAGTAACTCATCGCCAGTGGGCGATCAGCTGAGCCGCCGATTTCTGAGGGTTCTTGATAATTGATCTGCTCATCTGGGCCAAGTTTGATTGCTCGAATCATCAACTTAACTTCGATAGCGGCAAGTAAGCCGTAAAGCAACACATATCCGATTAAGGTGGTCCATAAAGCACCTACGCCTACCTGCGGGCTGACACCATCAGCTGTTTTTGCAAGTCCAAATAC
>JACCDJ010095487.1_pt1 | contig 17387 bp, 15 predicted proteins | sample 7444481 | NCBI WGS metagenome assembly JACCDJ01 (sample SAMN15323435, study PRJNA562643) | freshwater metagenome | isolation source: river surface water | place: USA:Blue River Watershed | collected 2017-08-15 | reverse complement strand
TTGAAAGCGGCTTTGGCAGCTTAGGCGAATTGCTCAAGCAAGGCGGCATTCCCCTGCGCAGTGTCGACCTGGACGTCATTCAAGACAGCAACGAAGACAGCTATTGGGAGCGCAGCGAACGCTTCGACATGGTGGCCTGCCTCAATTTGGGACAGCCCCTCATTGACGCTTTTTGCCGCGTGCTCGAACGCTGGATCGCCCACTTCACCAGTGCCACTGTGCGCATTGTCACGGCTCGCGAAATTGAAGACGCGCATTGGGTTTGGCATGTTGGCCTCGATGCGCAAGCCAGCAGCATGCTCAATGACTTGTACAACGGCCAAAGCATTGATGAGGACCGTCAGCGTCGCATGTTGTGTTTGTTTGTCCTGAACTTTGACAACGCCAGTGACATGTTGCAGGAAGTAAGCGGCAAACCGGTGTACCTGGCCATGGCCATGGACCCGCAAAATCTGCTCAAAATCAAACCTCAAAACTTGCTCTTGAATTTGCCGCTTGCACGCAGATCTTGACGATGTTGACATCTCATATGGTTGCAGCCAAGGTCTAGACGAGCCTCAGTTGAAGCAAAGATTCAAATCAGTCTTTGCGCCAAGCTGGCAAAACCCAATTGTTCCAAATGGCCAGCGTGGCCAACAGTTGAATGCTTGGCAACAGGGTCGAACCCCAAGTTTCAAAGCTGTTCATGATGCCCTGACTTTAATGCACCTGTGACTCAATTGAGCTCCAAAACAGCCTGACTTCTTTGGGTTCACCCTAATGCCTGAAAGAAAAAAAGAGCGTAACTTGTGTTGGTTAGCAACTTTTTTGTTCCAACCCTAGTTGAGGAGTGAGTTATGTTTGCATTACCCCGTCGTCGTTTGTTGGCCACTGCCATGCTGGGCATGTTGGGTGTCTTGAGCGCCCTGCCCGCTGCGGCTCAAAACTATCCCGTTCGCCCCATCACGCTCATCGTGCCTTGGGGAGCTGGAGGCGGCACCGATGCAACAGCTCGCATCATTGGAAGCCTGCTAGAAAAAGACTTGGGCCAACCCGTCAATGTGGTGAACCGCACTGGCGGTAGTGGTGTGGTGGGCCACGCCGCCATTGCTTCTGCACAGCCCGACGGCTACACCATCGGCTTGGCAACCGTCGAAATTGGCATGATGCATTGGCAAGGTCTAACCGATCTGACCAGCGCCTCTTACACGCCCATTGGCTTGGTCAATGCCGACCCAGCGGGCGTTCAAGTGCGTGCCGATTCACCCTACAAAACAGTGAACGAACTGTTGGCAGCCATCAAGGCCAATCCTGGCAAATTCAAGGCATCCGGTACAGGACAAGGCGGCATTTGGCACTTGGCCATTGCGGGCCTTTTGCGCGACCAAAAAATTGACCCAGCGGCTTTGCCTTGGGTCCCCAGCAATGGCGCTGCCCCAGGCTTGCAAGACATGGTGGCGGGAGGTATTGAAGTTGCCCCCGTGTCATTGCCCGAAGCTCGCTCATTGATTGACTCTGGCAAAGTTAAAAGCCTGGCCATCATGAATGACAAACCTTCTGCCTTGTACCCCAATGTGCCCACCCTGAAGGCCGCCATTGGAAGTGATTGGACCATGGCCGCATGGCGCGGCATTGTGGCTCCCAAAGGTTTGCCCGCACCCGTGCGCGACAAATTGGCTGAAGCTGTGCGCAAAGTGGCCGCCAGCAAAGAGTACAACGACTTCATGGCCAGCCGCGGCTTTGGCGTGATCTATGCAGGACCCGACGATTTTGCCAAGTTCATGGTGAAGTCAAATACAGAATTGGGCGCCACCATGAAAGCAGTCGGCTTGGTCAAATAAGGCCATGAAAATTCATGACACGCTCTTTGGGCTGTTCTTTTTGGCATTGGGCACCTTGGTGCTCTATGCCGTCAAAGGCTTTCCAAATATACCGGGCCAACCTGTGGGCCCGGCACTTTTCCCAAGCTTAATTGCCACAGGTCTTTGCGTCACTGGTGTCTTACTGGTTTTCAAAGGTCTTCGAAATCGCACCCCCACAGCATGGTTCGCATGGGAGGACTGGGTACGTTCTCCAAGACATGTTCTAGCCTTGTTTGTGCTGCTTGGGTCCGTGGTTTTCTACATTGCATTTGCAAATACGCTGGGATTCTTTGCCACCAGTTTCATTATGTTGGTCGCATTGTTCAAGGCTCTTCGAGTCAATTGGCGACGAACCTTGATGGTGGCCGCGATCGCAACACTGCTTCTTCATTTTGCTTTCTACAAGCTTCTGCGCGTCCCCCTGCCATGGGGCGTTCTTACCCCTTGGGCCTGGTGAAATTATTCACATCGCTTATTCAGTCAGTCGCATGAATTAGGAACCTCTCTATGTGGACAGCCATCGTTCAAGCGTTCTCCATGGTCTTTGAGCCTTACACCCTCATGGTGATGGTGGCTGCCGCTTTTTATGGCCTTTTTGTGGGGGCAGTGCCCGGACTCACCGCCACCATGGCTACGGCCTTGTTGGTTCCTGTCACGTTTTTCATGCCGCCAATTCCTGCCATCGCGGCCATGGTCACGGCCACAGCCATGGCCATTTTTTCGGGAGATATTCCAGGATGCTTGTTGAGAATTCCAGGCACCCCAGCTTCGGCTGCCTACACCGACGAGGCTTTTGCCATGACCAAAAAAGGGCAAGCTGAAATGGCCTTGGGCGCTGGCTTGGTTTTCTCTGCCGTAGGAGGCTTGTTTGGCACTTTGGTGCTGATTTTGGCAGCCCCAGCACTGGCCGACTTTGCTTTGAATTTCAGCTCGTTTGAGTATTTTTGGTTGGTACTTCTGGGCCTCACTTGTGCCGTGTTCATCACCACTGATCAACCTCTCAAAGGCGTTGTGACCTTGCTGCTTGGTTTGTTGGTGGCCTGCGTGGGCCTTGGCAATCCAGCCGGGTTTCCCCGCTTCACTTTCGGCAATGCCGAGTTGACCGGTGGCATTGGCATGATCGCCATGATGATTGGCATGTTTGCCATTTCAGAGATCATTCGCTTTGTGGTCGATACCAGTCCGCCAGCCGAGTTGGTGGTTGAAAAAGTAGGCAGCGTCCTGTCGGGTCAGTGGGCCTTGGCTAAAAAATACCCCAAGCAAATTTTGCGCGGCAGCGTTTTGGGAACGGCTGTAGGCGCGTTGCCAGGCGCCGGTGCTGACATTGCAGCTTGGATGTCGTATGCCATGAGCAAGAAGTTTTCCAAGGAACCCGAAAAGTTTGGAACAGGCCATGTAGAGGGCATTGTCGAGTCGGGATCTGCCAACAACAGCGCGCTTGCGGGCGCATGGATTCCAGCGCTGGTGTTTGGCATTCCAGGCGACTCCATCACAGCCATTGTGATTGGCGTCTTGTACATGAAGAACATGAACCCAGGGCCTGCACTGTTCACAACCAACCCTCAAAATATCTACGCGGTGTTTTTGCTGTTCATCATTGCCAACATCATCATGATTCCTCTGGGCATCTTGTGCATCAAAGTAGCCAAGCGAATTTTGTTGGTGCCTCGTGAAATATTGATGCCACTGATTTTGCTGTTTTGTGTGGTGGGTACCTTTGCCATCAACAACTCGATGTTTGAAGTGGGCATCATGTTGGTCGCCGGCATCTTGGCCTATATTTTGGAAGCCAACAAATTCCCGATTGCACCGGCTATTTTGGGCGTGGTTTTGGGAGGCATGTTGGAAGAAAACTTCATCACCTCCATGATCAAGTCGAACGGTGATTTGAGCGCATTCTTGGCACGACCCATTGCATTGGGCTTGGCAATGGTGTGTCTACTGGTTTGGACTTGGCCACTGGTGGCCAAGCTGCTGCTCAAATCACAAAAAAATCAAACCGCCTGAGGCACAGCCACATTGAATTTTTCTGCCCAAGGTACAAGGGTAGGCATGATGCTGGGATAAAGCTGCAAGCCCTGCAATTGGCTCTGGGTTTGGTGTTGCAGACCACGCTCACCCGGCAACCGAACCTTTTCACCCTGCCTTGCAGGTCTTGAATTGTGGCAGCGCTCAATCACATGATCCAACTGTCGCTCAAACGCTGACAAACCTGCAAACGCTTGAGGATCGATGATTTGCAAAAAGACTGTGGCGCCCCACCCCTCTGCAGGATCGGCTCGACCATGTCCCGCCAAACCACCTGTCATGGCCTCCACCATCAAACTGAGGCCGTAACCTTTATGGCCTGAGTCCATGCCGCCCAAAGGCAATATCGTGCCCTTGGGCTCGGCAAACAACACTGCCGGATCGGCACTGGCTTGGCCATGGCCGTCCATGACCCATGCAGCAGGTAGACACTTTTTCTCATTGAACAAACGATTGGTCATGCCGTTGGTCGTGGCCGAGGTTGAAACGTCGACCACGATGGCTTGCTTCGAGCTTGGAATACCAAAAGAAACAGGATTGGGCGTGAAGACGGGGTCTAAGCCGCCAAAGGGCGCAACACTGCTGGAGTTGGGGTCTGAGCAATGCAGTGCCATCAACATGCCAAGCTTCGTTGCACGCTGATGGTAGGCCGCAAGACAAGCAATGTGGTGGCTGCGTTTGATCACAACGGTGCAAGTGCCCTGCTGCTTAGCGCGTTCGATTGCCAGATCCATGGCACGCAATACAAGCCAAGGACCAGGCAATCGTTTGCCATCCCAAGTGATGGCAGCAGGAAAATCTGACACCACTTCTGGTTGGCCGTTTTGAGTCATTTTTCCAGAGGTCAGTTCCGTCAAATAAGGTGCCAACAAACCCAAACCGTGGGTTGTATGACCCAATAAATCACCTTCAACCAAGATATCTGCAACAGCTTGTGATTTCTCAGCGTCCAAGCCAGTGGCCGCCAGCAGCGATTTTGCAAAAAGGCTTAATTCATTGACCTTGTATTTCAAACCAGTCTCCCCTTTTTTTATCGGACAAGCCTTCCTGGATGGTTGGCCTTCAGTGCCATATTAGCGATTTTTGCCATCTGAGCAAGGCTGCGCTTGGCAAGAGATAATCCAAGTGTTCTGACTGAGCACACTCGGCCTTGATTCAACGTCACTTGATTTAAAAATGCAAATTAACTCTCATCGCATGGACGGGGTCGACACCCCCATCATCCCCACCATTGCAGCTTTGGTCAGAAACAACCCGGGCACCATTTCCCTCGGGCAAGGCGTGGTCAATTACGGCCCACCCGCAGAAGCCATTGCAGCCCTGCCCGGCATGATGGGTGATGGCAGTTTGCACAAATACTTAGGTGTCAGCGGGCATCCTGGCTTGGTCGAAGCCATCCAAGCCAAATTGGCTCAAGAAAATCAAGTGCAACTGGGTTCCGACGCCATGCTGATGGTCACTGCGGGCAGCAACATGGCTTTTTTAAATTCAGTCCTGGCCGTGGCCGACCCAGGCGATGAATTTATCTTACCCATGCCGTTTTATTTCAACCAAGAAATGGCCATTCGGATGTGCGGCTGTGTACCTGTGCCCGTTCCCACCCATGCCGATTTCAGTTTGAACATCGAAGCCATGGCAGCGGCCATCACACCGCGCACGCGCGCTATTTTGACGGTATCCCCCAACAACCCAACCGGCGCTGTTTACTCAGAAGCTTCGCTGCGTGCCATCAACGCCCTGTGCGCACAACGTGGTCTTTACCACTTCAGTGACGAAGCCTACGAGTACTTTACCTATGAAGGTGTGAAGCACTTTTCGCCAGCCAGTATTCCGGGGGCCATGAAGCACACCTTGTCGTTTTACTCGATGTCCAAGAACTACGGCATGGCCAGTTGGCGTGTGGGCTATGTGGTGTTTCCAGCCAACTTATTTGATGCCATGAACAAGGTGCAAGACACCAACCTCATCTGTGCGCCCATGCCTTCTCAATTGTTGGCCCTGCAAGCATTGAAAAAAGGTCGCCCATGGGTTGAGCCCAAAGTGGCAGCCTTAAGCCACGTGCGACAAACGGTTTACCAAGCGCTAGAAGCTTTGGGTGACTTGGTGCAATTCCCAAAAACGCAAGGTGCGTTTTATGTGCTGATGAAACTACCTGGTTTGAAAGAAGGCATCGAGCCCATCGCCTTCAATCGCGCCATGACAGAGAAGTTCAAAGTGGCGTCCATTCCTGGCTTCGCATTTGGTCTGACGCAAACGCGCGAAGCCAACTACCAACGTTTGTCCTATGGTGCGTTGGAGGCAGCGAGTGTGGCTGAAGGTGTGCAGCGGTATGTGACGGCTGTGCAAGATTGGTACAGCACTTACTGAAGCGCTTTCTGAGGCGCTTTCTGAGTTGCCTACTGAAGCCCACCCTTCAGCGCATCAGGCACTGGCAAGGGCATGACTTCAATGCCCTCCTCCAGCAAGTCTTGCGTTTCTTCCGCCGAGGCTTGCCCACGGATGTTGCGCTCTTCTGATTCACCGTAGTGCATCTTGCGCGCTTCTTCTGCAAAGTTTTGACCGACGTCTTCGGTGTTGGCAATGACGTGCTTGACCATCTTCATCCAAGCTTCTTGCACCATTTCTGCCGCTTCAGGGTGAACTTGGGCCAGGCTTGAGGCCACAGCTTCTGGGGAGGGTACTGCAGACACTGCGGGCAAACCAGTCGAACCGCTATTTGGCGCGACAGAACCGGCTGCTGTAGACGACTCTTCTTTGGCTACCGACTTGGCCTGACGAGGTTCTTCTGCACCAAAATTCAAGCGCGGCGCAGAAGGCAACTTTCGCACTTCGGTATTGGCGCACAGGGGGCAAGCCACCAAATTTCTTTCGCGCTGCGATTGGTAATCGTCTTCTGAGCCAAACCAGCCTTCAAAGGTGTGCATGCCAGCGCACTGAAGGTTCAAGACTTTCATGCGGCATTCACCCAAGTTAAATCATGCTGACCTGACAAATAGTTCTGCAACCAAAACATGCCAGTGAGGGTTTTGCCGTCGGTCACTTCGCCCTTCAAGCAAGCTTGCTTCAATGCCTCAGGGGTTTGCGTGATCACTTCCAAAAACTCGCCCGGGTCAAGCTGACGCTTACCTAAGCTTAAATCTTTGGCAAACCAAATTTCAATGAACTCGGTTGAATAAGAAATAACAGGGTGCATCACGCCTGCCTTCGCCCACTGCTTGGCGCTATAACCTGTCTCTTCAAACAGTTCACGTTGGGCACACTCAAGGGTTGATTCATTGGGGTCGAGCTTGCCGGCAGGAAACTCGAGCATCACTTGCTGCACGGGGTATCTGTATTGACGCTCCATCACCAACTGCAAGGGCTGGCCTGGCACTTCCAGCAAAGGAACGATCATGACCGCACCAGGATGAATGACATATTCACGCGAGGCCTGTGTGCCATCGGGCAACGCCACCGTATCGCGGAAAGCATGGAGAAAAGAACCCCTGAAGAGCTCCTGACTCTTCAGCTTGGATTCAATCAGATGTGAATCCATCTGATTGACCCTGCTCAATTGGCCAACATTTGGGTCACTGAGCTGGCGCACAATGACATCAATGCGCCCGGCACGATGCCCAACACCAAGACCAGCAGACCATTGAGAGACAGCACAATGCGGACATCGGTATCGGCTGTGACGGTGGTGGCTGTTACGGCTTCATCAAAGTACATCACTTTGACAACCCGCAGGTAGTAGAACGCGCCAATGAGTGACATGGCCACTGCAAACACGGCCAAGGCAATGTCGGCTGTGTGGCCTGAAGCAATCAAAGCTTGCAGCACAGACAACTTGGCATAGAAGCCCACCATGGGTGGAATGCCGGCCAAGGAGAACATGCAGATGGCCATCACGCCGGCGTACAAAGGACTGCGGTTGTTCAGCCCTGCCAAATCTGTAATTTCTTCACTCTCAAAACCTTGGCGAGCCAAGAGTAAGATGATGCCAAAAGTGGCCAAGGTGGTGAGCACATAACCCACGACATAGAACATGGCTGAGCTGTATGCGTTGGCGCCCATGGCGGCGTTGCCACTGACCACGCCCGACATCAGGCCAATCAAGACAAAGCCCATTTGGGCGATGGTGGAATAGGCCAACATGCGTTTGAGGTTGGTTTGCGCAATGGCCGCCAAGTTACCTACCAGCAACGAAGCAATGGCCAACAGCGCCAGCATTTGCTGCCAGTCGATGGCCATGGGCAACAGGCCTTCCACCAACAAACGAATGGCGATGGCAAAGGCCGCCAATTTAGGTGCACCTGCAATCATGAGTGTGGCCGCTGTAGGCGCACCTTGGTAAACGTCGGGCACCCACATGTGGAACGGCACCACGCCCAGCTTGAATGCCAAACCAGCCACCACGAACACCAAACCAAAGACCAACACTTGGTGCTTCACCTGGCCGCTGGCAATCACTTTGAAAACAGTGGCCAAATCCAGTGACCCCGTTGCACCGTACAACATGGACATGCCGTACAACAAGAAGCCTGAAGCCATGGCACCCAACACAAAGTACTTCATGGCCGCTTCTGTGGCTTGGGTGTTGTCGCGGCGCAATGCCACCAACGCATAGCTAGACAAGGTGAGCAGTTCAAGGCCGAGGTACAACACCAAGAAGTTTTGGCTGGAGATCATGACGCTCATGCCGAGCAATGCAAACACCGAGAGGCTGAAGAGTTCGCCACCGCGGAGCATGTCACGATCGCCCGCATAGGGACGCGCGTAAACCAGAGTGACCATGACAGCAATGGTGGAGAAGCACTTGAGCCAATGGCCCATGGGGTCGGACACGACCAGGCGTCCAAAACCATACAGGGTATGACCAGCATCGGCGTAGAAAGCATGTAGCAAGGCAACGCCACCCAAGGAGGCCAAGCTCAAAACGTAAGTCACTGTGCGCTTTGGGCTTGTCACCAGCAGGTCGACCAGCGCGATCACGCAGGCCATCACCAGCAACACGATTTCTGGATAGATCGTCATCCAGCTGGTTGAATCAATCATGTCTATTCTCTCTATTCATTAAGTTTCAGCTGATCACAAGCGATCAAGGCAATTTGGAAGCAGCCACGTGCTCCAACAAATTGGCCACAGAGACTTCCATCACATCGGTGAAAGGCTTTGGATACAAGCCCATGTACAAAACGGCGATGGCCAACAAAGCCATGACCGTGAATTCGCGGGCGTTGATGTCCGTCAACTCTTTGACATCGTCATTGGTCACAGGGCCGAGGTAAACACGCTTGAACATCCAGAGGGTGTAAGCCGCGCCAAAGATCAAGGCAGAGGCGGCCAACAAACCCACGACGAAGTCGTAGTTGACTGCGCCGAGAATGACCATCCACTCACCCACAAAGCCTGCCGTGCCTGGCAAACCGCAGTTGGCCATGGCAAACAGCAACGCAAAGGCAGCAAACTTGGGCATGGTGTTGACCACTCCGCCATAGCTTGAAATTTCTCGCGAGTGAACGCGGTCGTACAACACACCAATCGATAAGAACATGGCCGCTGACACAAAGCCGTGTGCAATCATTTGCACCAAACCACCCGAGACGCCCAGCGGATTGAAGATGAAAAAGCCCAATGTCACAAAGCCCATGTGCGCCACAGAGGAGTAAGCCACCAGCTTCTTCATGTCTTGTTGAACCATGGCCACCAAACCCACATAGACCACAGCCACCAACGACAAAACAATCATGAAGGTGGCCCACTCACGCGAAGCGTCGGGGGCAATGGGCATAGAGAAACGCAAGAAGCCGTAGGCACCCAGTTTCAACATGATGGCGGCCAACACTGCAGAACCCCCGGTGGGCGCTTCAACGTGTACATCAGGCAACCATGTGTGAACGGGCCACATGGGCACTTTGACGGCGAAGGCGGCAAAGAAGGCAAAGAACAAGAAGTTTTGCGCCGTGGCAGACAAAGGCAATTCATGCCACGTGGCAATGTCAAAGCTACCGCCTGATTGGATGTACAAATAGATCAAGGCAATCAAGGTGAGCAATGAGCCCAGCAGGGTGTACAAGAAAAACTTGAACGCCGCATAGATCTTGTTGGGTCCACCCCAGATGCCAATGATCAAGTACATTGGAATGAGCGTGGCTTCAAAGAACACATAGAACAACAAGCCATCCAATGCAGAGAACACGCCAATCATCAATCCGGACAGAATCAAGAAAGCGGCCATGTATTGGTTGACTTTGCGAGTAATGACTGCCCAGCCAGCAATCACAACGATGACGTTGATGAATGCCGTCAAAATGACAAACCACAAAGAAATACCGTCAACCCCTAAGTGGTAGTTGACATTGAAGCGCTCGATCCAAGAAAGCTTCTCAACAAACTGCATCTCGGCCGTGTCGAGTTGGAAGCCGCTGTACAAAGGCAGTGTGACCAAAAAGCTGACCACAGCACCGACCAAAGCCAACCAACGCACAGACTTCGCCTGTTCGTCACGTCCCAAAGCCAATAAAACAATGCCAAACGCGATAGGCGTCCAAATGGCAAGGCTCAACAATCCCATTTTGTAAATCCTTATTTGTTGAGCCAGACGAAATACGTCATGAGCAAAAAGATACCCAAGATCATCACCAGTGCGTAGTGATACAAATAGCCGGTTTGCAGCTTGCGAGTCCAGTTGGCAACCATGCCCACCAACTTCCACGAGCCGTTCACGACCAATCCGTCGATCAAGGTGCGATCGCCGATCTTCCAAAGACCTGTGCCCAATGCGCGCGCGCCTCGTGCCAGGATGTTTTCATTGATCCAGTCCATGTAGTACTTGTTTTCCAAGATGACCACCAAGGGACGCAAGGCCCTTCCAATGGCAGCCGGTACTGCTGGATTGATCAAGTACATGTACCAAGACACCACCACACCCGCCAAAGCGAGCCAGAATGGTGCTGTAGAAACAGCGTGCATGGCCATGGCCACGGGACCATGGAACGCGACGGCCAACTCTTTCATGGCATGGTGCTTCTCAGCATCAATAAAGATAGCGTCTTTGAAGAACTCGCCATACAGCATGGGATTGATGGTCATGTAACCAATGACCACCGATGGAATGGCCAACAAGATCAGGGGCGCAGTGACCACCCAAGGTGATTCGTGCGGCTTGTTGTGGCCATGGTCATCATGATGTGCGTCATGGTGGGCATCATGGTGCGAGTCATCATGACCATGGTGCGCATCAGGGTTCTGGTCGTAGCGCTCTTTGCCATGGAACACCAAGAAGTACATGCGGAAAGAGTAGAAGGCAGTGACAAATACGCCAGCCAGCACTGCAAAGTTGGCAAAGCCTGCAGCAGCCAAGTGGCTTTCGTGCACGGCTTCAATGATGCTGTCTTTGGAGTAGAAACCCGAGAAGAATGGCGTACCAATGAGCGCCAAAGAACCCAGCAAAGCAGTGATCCATGTGATGGGCATGTACTTGCGCACGCCCCCCATAAAGCGAATGTCTTGGTTGTGGTGCAAGCCCATGATGACAGAGCCAGCCGCCAAGAACAACAAAGCCTTGAAGAAAGCGTGCGTCATGAGGTGGAACACTGCCACGGAGTAAGCCGATGCGCCCAAGGCCACAGTCATGTAACCCAATTGCGACAAAGTGGAGTAAGCCACCACGCGTTTGATGTCGTTTTGAATAATGCCCAAAAAGCCCATGAACAAAGCGGTGATGGCACCGATGATCATGATGAAGTTCAAGGCTGTTTCCGACATCTCAAACAAGGGTGACATGCGGGCCACCATGAAAATACCAGCCGTCACCATGGTGGCGGCGTGAATCAATGCGGAGATTGGCGTTGGGCCTTCCATGGAGTCGGGCAACCAGACGTGCAAGGGAAACTGTGCCGACTTGCCCATCGCACCAATGAACAAACAAATGCAAATGACTGTGACCAACATCCATGAGGTACCAGGCAATGTGAGTGCACCCAGTTCATCGGCTTTGGCAAAAGCTTCTGTGTAGTTCAGTGTTCCAGCATAAGCCGCAATCAGGCCAATGCCCAAAATGAAACCAAAGTCGCCAACGCGGTTGACCAAAAAGGCTTTCATGTTGGCAAAGATGGCCGTGGGCTTGTTGAACCAAAAGCCAATGAGCAAATAGGACACCAGGCCCACTGCTTCCCAACCAAAGAACAGCTGCAGCATGTTGTTGCTCATGACCAGCATCAACATGGAGAAGGTGAACAAAGAAATGTAGGCAAAGAAACGGTTGTAGCCTTCGTCTTCATCCATGTAACCAATGGTGTAGATGTGCACCATGAGCGACACAAAGGTGACCACGCACATCATCATGGCGGTAAGACCATCGACCAAGAAACCAATCTCCATTTTGAGATCGCCAACGATCATCCAGGTGTAGAGGGTTTCATTGAAACGTGCGCCATCAATGGCCACACTTTTCAAAGTTGTGGCAGACAAGATGAACGCAATCAAAACGCCCAAGATGGTAAGCGTGTGCGTTAGGCGGCGACCAATCCAGTTGCCACCAAATTGAGTTCCGAAAATACCTGCCAGCGCAGAGCCCACCAAGGGAGCCAGCGGCACTGCAAGCAGTGTGGAAGCGTTGAGGGTTTGGCTCATATTCTTTTAACCTCTTAACCCTTGAGCGAATCGAGCTTGTCCACATTGATGCTGTTCAAGTTACGGAACAGAAGCACCAAGATGGCCAAACCGATGGCAGATTCGGCTGCGGCCACTGTCAAGATGAAAAACACGAATACTTGTCCGTGCATGTCACCCAGGTAGTGGGAGAAAGCCACAAAATTCATATTGACCGCCAAGAGCATCAGCTCAATGGCCATCAACAACACAATCAAATTCTTTCGGTTCAAAAAGATACCGATGACCGACAGGGCAAACAACATGGCGCCCAATGACAAGTAGTGTCCAAGTGTCAATGTCATGATTTGCTCTCCTTGGGGGCATCTGCCTTGGCAGACGCTTCGGGTGTTTCTGGCGCTTCAGGAGCTTTGGGCGCCTCGCCTACTTTCACAGCATCCATCTTGACCATGACCAAACGATCGCTGGCACGCACATGGACTTGTTCGGAAGCACTGATGGCCTTGCTGTCTTTGCGCTCACGCAGCGTGAGCGCAATGGCAGCGATCATGGCAACCAACAAAATGGCCGCCGCAATTTGAATGGGCATGATGTAGTCGGTGTACAGCAAAATACCCAGCTCTTTGGTGTTGGAATACTGCTGGCCCATTTGACCCACTTCGACGGCCAACTTGGGCGCCTCAGAAGTTCTGAAACCACTCATGAGCACAGCAGCCATTTCAAGGGCAACCAAGGCACCCAAAGTGGCCGCCAACGGAAAATGCTTCCAAAAGCCGGCGCGCAAGGTGTCAAGGTTGATGTCGAGCATCATCACCACAAACAAAAACAGCACCATCACGGCACCTAAGTAGACCAAGACCAAGGTCATGGCCAAGAACTCTGCTTGCAAAAGCAACCACAAGCCAGAGGCTTGTGAAAAAGCCAACATCAAAAACAACACGGCATGCACCGGGTTGCGCGCAGTCACGACTCGAAAGGATGCAAACAAGAGCACCACCGAGAAGAGATAAAAGAAACCAGTTTTGACGTCCATGGGTTGTCGCTTGTTAGTTTGGTAAATCAGCCAATCAACGGTACTTGGCATCTGCTGCTTTGGATGCAGCAATGTCTTTTTCGTAACGATCGCCTACTGCCAAGAGCATCTCTTTGGTGTAGTGCAAATCGCCGCGCTTCTCACCGTGGTACTCCAAGATGGAGGTTTCAACGATGGAATCGACCGGGCAACTTTCTTCGCAGAATCCACAGAAGATGCACTTGGTCAAATCGATGTCATAGCGCGTGGTGCGGCGCGAACCGTCAGCACGAACATCCGACTCAATGGTGATGGCCATGGCAGGGCAAACTGCTTCACACAGCTTGCAAGCAATGCAGCGTTCTTCACCGTTTTCGTAACGGCGCAAAGCATGTAAGCCCCTGAAGCGAGGCGACAAAGGCGTCTTCTCTTCGGGGAATTGCAAGGTGACCTTGCGACGAAAAGCATAACGCCCCGTCAAGGCCATGCCCTTGACCAACTCAAACAGCATGAAGCTTTTGAGGAAGTCTTTGAGCGAGAAATTGGATACAGCCACAGTAGACATGTCTTAACCCGGTTATTTCCAAATGTTCCAAGGCGAGTGCAACCACGCGCCCACAATCAACAGCCACACCAAGGTGACTGGGATGAAGATCTTCCAACCCAAACGCATGATCTGGTCATAACGGAAACGCGGAAATGTGGCGCGAATCCAAATGAACATCGATACGACAAAGAAGGTTTTAAGACCCAACCAAATCCAACCTGGGATCCAGTTGAACAAGGCACTGTCGATGGGCGACATCCAGCCACCCAAGAACATGATCACGGCCAAGATAGAGACCAACCACATGCTGGCATATTCGGCCAAGAAGAAGATGGCAAAGCCCATGCCGGAATACTCCACCATGTGACCCGCCACAATTTCGGCCTCCCCTTCCACCACGTCAAAGGGGTGGCGGTTGGTTTCAGCCACACCAGAGATGAGGTAGACCATGAAGATGGGGAACAAAGGCAACCAGTTCCATGACAAGAAGTTCAGGCCCATGTTGGCCATTTCGCCCTTACCCTGAAGCAGCACAATTTCGGTGAGATTCATGCTGCCCGTGACCATGATGACCACCACGAAGCAAAAGCCCATGGCAATTTCGTAGCTCACCATTTGCGCAGAGGCACGCAAGGCACCCAAGAAGGCGTACTTGGAATTGGAAGCCCAGCCTGCAATGATGACGCCGTAGACCTCAATAGAGGTAATGGCCATGACCAACAAAAGACCCGCATTCAAATTGGTGAGCGCCACTTCGGGCCCAAAAGGAATGGCCACCCATGCAGCCAAGGCCGGCATGATGGCCATGATGGGGCCTAAACGGAACAAGCCAGGGGCCACAGCCGAGGGTGTGATGAGCTCTTTGGTCAAGAGCTTGATGGCATCGGCAATGGGCTGAAGCAATCCGAAAGGACCCACGCGGTTGGGTCCGATGCGAACTTGCATGAAGCCGAGCAACTTGCGCTCCCACAAAGTGAGGTAGGCCACGGCACCCATGAGCGGCGCCAAGACGCAAACAATTTTGATCAAGATCCACAAGACGGGCCAAACCATCGTGGCCCACCAAGTGGTGGCGATGGCATTCAGACCACCGTTGTACAGCGCGTCGATCATGCGTGCACTCCTTCAGCAACAGCTTGGGCACTTGCAGCGGCATTTCTGGCATCTGCCGTCAATTGCAAAGACGGCGCGCGGCGCACCAAACTGTCGAGTTGATAAATAGAGGCTACGCAAGGCGTGTCAACTTGGCCCGCCAATCGAACTTCAGAACCAACAGCATTGCTGAGATTCAAAGGTGTGGCGCTAATTTGCTTCAACACATCTTGCGAGGTTTCAAAGGCCAATTGGGGCAAGCCAAGCATGTTGGCCAAGACGCGCAAGACTTTCCAAGCCGGACGGGTTTCAGCCAAAGGCTTGACCACCGCGTGGAAGCTTTGCAAGCGACCTTCAGCATTGACGAAGCTGCCCGATGTTTCTGTGAACGGTGCAATAGGCAGCAACACGTCTGAGAAAGCCATATTGGTTTTGAAGGGGCTGAGTGTGACGACCATTTGCATGGCGGCCAAGGCTGCTACGGCTTTGGTGCCAGCCGCTGAATCTTCAACGGGTTCTGTGTTGAGCAGCAAAGCGGCTTTCAAACCACCGGCCAACATTTGCGCAGCGTTCAAACCACCTGTTTGAGGCTGAGCCTTGGCCCACTGTGCTCCCACAGTGTTGGCGGCTTCTGTGAGGTAGCCATAAGTAGCGCCAGTGTTTTCAGCAATCCATTTGGCCAAGCTGAGCAAGCTAGAGGCATTGGCATGATGGGCTGCTGCATTGCCCAACAAAATAGCTTTGCGCTCGCCGCCCAAGAGCGACTTGGCAATGGCTTGTGCTTCAGGTGTAGCTTGACCATTGGCCGGGGCTGTCACGCCCTTCTCTGCTGCAATGGCAGCCGCCACGTTAGCCATGCTCTGCGCCCAGGCACTGGCTTCTTGCACGTCGGCATGTTTCACAGGCATGGCCCATGCATCAGCGCTGTTGAACAAGACTTTAGAAGTGATGGCATTGACTTGACCACCATTGCGCTGTGCTTGACGAATGCGCTGCGCAAACAGCGGATGGTCTTTGCGCAAATTGCTACCTACCACCAACACACGTTGGAGCTGAGACAAGCTGGCAATGGAGGTGCCCAAATAGCGCACACCCTCTGCTTTTGCAAACTCGGCATTGCGCAGACGGTAATCAATGTTGTCAGAACCCAATGAGCGAACCAGCGTGCTGGCCAGATGCAATTCTTCGAGGGTGCTGTGCGGGCTGACCAATGCACCGATGCTGCTGGCACCATGGTCTTTGCTGATTTGGTTCAAACCATTGGCCACATATTCCAAAGCCGTTTGCCAGTCGACTTCTTTCCACTCTCCACCCTGTTTGATCATAGGGGCGCGCAGACGGTCGGCACTGTTCAAAGCTTCGTAAGAGAAACGATCGCGGTCGGCAATCCAGCATTCGTTCACATCTTCGTTTTCCAAAGGCACCACGCGGAGCACTTCGTTGTTCTTCACTTGCACCACCAAGTTGGCACCAGAAGAATCGTGTGGCGCAACCGACTTGCGGCGTGACAACTCCCATGTGCGGGCGCTGTAGCGGAAGGGCTTGCTGGTGAGTGCGCCCACAGGGCAAATGTCAATCATGTTGCCCGAGAGTTCAGAGTCAACCGATTGGCCCACAAAGGTTTCAATTTCGGCATGCTCACCGCGGTGTGACATACCCAACTCCATGACGCCGGCCACTTCTTGACCAAAGCGAACGCAACGTGTGCAGTGAATACAGCGGCTCATCTCTTGCATGCTGATGAGCGGGCCCACATCTTTGTGGAACACCACACGCTTTTCTTCTTCATAGCGTGAACCAGAACCACCATAACCGACAGCCAAGTCTTGCAGTTGGCACTCGCCGCCTTGATCGCAAATAGGACAGTCGAGGGGGTGATTGATGAGCAAGAACTCCATCACCGACTGCTGGGCTTTGATGGCCTTGTCGGTTTTGGTTCTCACGATCATGCCTTGCGTGACGGGTGTCGCACACGCTGGCATGGGTTTGGGTGCTTTTTCAACATCGACCAAGCACATGCGGCAGTTGGCCGCAATGCTCAATTTCTTGTGATAGCAGAAGTGAGGAATGTAAGTGCCGGCCTTTTCAGCGGCATGCATGACCATGCTGCCTTCCAAGACCTCTACTTTTTGACCGTCTAGTTCAATTTCAACCATGGTGATCTGCCGTCTCAAACGTAAGCGGGGACCATGCAGGTCTTGTGCTCAACGTGGTACTCAAATTCGTGACGGAAATGTTTGATCATTCCGCGCACAGGCATGGCGGCGGCATC
>JACCDJ010858165.1_pt1 | contig 17393 bp, 17 predicted proteins | sample 7444481 | NCBI WGS metagenome assembly JACCDJ01 (sample SAMN15323435, study PRJNA562643) | freshwater metagenome | isolation source: river surface water | place: USA:Blue River Watershed | collected 2017-08-15 | reverse complement strand
GGCAGGTAGTCGTAATTCAGGCCTGCTGCCTTGGCTGCTGCTTCGATCTCGGCACTGCTCGGCTGGTCTGCGCCACCCTCGCCATCGGGCCGGTTGTTGATCACCGTCTTGAAGCCCATCGCAGCAATTTCGGGCATGTCCGACGGGCCGAGCTGAGGCGCTGTGCCGAATTTGTCGGTATGCCGAGTGACGTTCGCTGACATGCTGATCTCCTCTGGTGGCGGCTTGTCGCGCAGCTTGGGTGCGGGTACCGCGGTATCTCGATTTCAACGATTACATTATATTGACAAATAAATTGTTGGTCAATATAATGTAATTACTTTAAATATAATTGCGGAGCCCCGCCATGACGGATTCACTGAAACCCCAAGTTCACGGCATCTTCGATCCCGCCACCTGGACGGTCACCTATGTGGTCTATGAAAAAGAGGGCACGGCCTGCACCATTATCGACTCTGTGCTGGACTACGATCCGAAATCCGGTCGCACCCGAACCGATTCCGCCGACAAGGTCATCGAGTTCGTCAAGCAGAAGAACCTGAGGGTTGAATGGATACTCGAGACGCATGCACACGCGGATCATTTCACTGCAGCGCCTTATCTGAAACAGAAACTCGGCGGCAAGACAGCCATTGGTGATCACATCACCGCGGTGCAGCAGGTATTCAAGGGCATTTTCAATCTGGAACCGGGCTTTGCGACCAATGGTTCGCAGTTCGATCATCTGCTGAAAGACGGCGAAGCATTTCGTTTCGGTGCGCTGTCGGGATCGACGATGTACGTGCCCGGACACACACCAGCTTGCGTCGCTTTTCATATTGGCGATGCGGTGTTCGTCGGTGACACGATGTTCATGCCGGACGTGGGCACTGCGCGCTGCGATTTTCCAGGCGGTGATGCAAAGACGCTGTATGCGTCAGTGAGAAAAATCCTCAGTCTTCCCGACGCGACACGGCTGTTCATGTGTCACGACTACCCGCCGAATGACAGGCCAATTGCGTTCGAGACGACCGTAGGCGAGCAGCGGCGCAAGAACATTCATGTGCATGACGGTATCAGCGAGGCCCAGTTTGTCGAGATGCGCACTCGGCGCGATGCGACGCTGGAGATGCCGGTGCTGATTTTGCCAGCGGTACAAGTCAATATTCGCGCGGGCGAGATGCCGCCTCGAGATACCAATGGTGTCGCTTATCTGAAGATACCGGTAAACGCGCTTTGAGCGCCCGAACTAACGCGCATGAAAAAGCCCGCGCATTGCGCGGGCTTTGATTGACACTTTATCCAGCTTACAGGCCAGCGTTCTGCTGTGCCACCATCATGTAAAGCATGGGGATGGACAGCATGGTGTTGAAGCGCGAAGTCAGCATGGCCAGGCGGGCTGCTGCGGCTTTTTCTTCAGCTTCGACCGTAACGATACCCAGCGCTTTTTTCTGGTTTGGCCAGATGATGAACCAGACATTGAATGCCATCACCAGCGCAATCCACATGCCGATGCCAATGGCGTGCACGGGTTGCTGCAGACCCAGTGCGAACACGAGATAGCCGTTCATCCATGCGACCAGCAGACCAGTGACGACTGTTGCCAGCGCCGCGTAGCGGAACCAGAACAACGCGGTTGGTGCGATCACTTTGCCGATCGCCGGTTTTTGCTCGTCGGGGATTTTCGGCATAGAGGGAATCTGTACGAAGTTGAAGTACCAGAGCAGGCCGATCCACATCACGCCCGACACCACATGCAGCCATCGCATGAAGAATGCGCCCCACGCATGGCCAAATTGCGGGCCCACGCCAGAGACGCTCGCAGAGACCAGCACCAGCAGAATGAGTATGACGATGCCGGCGATGATGGTACGTCCCAAAGATTGCAGAACTGCAGCCATAAAACCTCCCTGAAATGAACTTCACCTGTTTTTATCGGGGCGGAGAATGCCGCTGCAGCTCGTCGCCTGTCGCAGCGTGCGGAATTGCCCCTTTTGTAAATACGCGCCGAAGTATAGCCCAACCCGACATTTTCGATTGGCTGCCGCCCTGCCTGGTTGCGGGCACTCAATCCTCAGGCGTAGCTGCGCTGATGTCGATCGCGGTTTTCCCTCCAGCGAGTGTCAGCGTCAGTCGTTGCGGGGCGCGAATCTCGGCGGGACGTCGCACGATCTTGCCCGCATCATCAGATACGATGGCGTAGCCCCGCTCCAGCGTACGCTGCGGCGCCAGCAGCTCGAGCTGTTCGCGCGCAGAGGCCAGCGCGTGCTGACGAGAAACCTCTCTCAGGCTGAATGCCGTATGCAAGCGCGTCGCCTGCGCCGTCATGCGCGCACGGGCCATTCGGGTGTCCGGCATCGCATGCCGCAAGCGGTTGGTCATGTGACCCAGACGAAAGCGCGCTGCTGCGACTGGGCTTGATGTCGCATGACGGAGCCGTATCGCAAGCCCGCTCAGTTTCAGTTTGTGGTGGTTGATCGCAGTGGACGGGCTTTGCAGCCGGCGCGCCAGCCAGTCTAGCGTCTGCTCGCGCTCATCCAGCTGCCGGCGCAGTTGACGACTTAGGCCGTACGCGAGTTCTTCGAGTTCGGCCAGCCAGTCATCAGTCGGTGCGGCGGCCAGCTCTGCTGCTGCCGTCGGCGTCGGTGCGCGCAGATCAGCGACGAAATCTGCGATGGTCACGTCGGTCTCATGACCCACGCCGGAAATGACTGGCACACGACAGGTCGCGATAGCGCGCGCGACCTGTTCATCATTGAATGACCACAAGTCTTCCAGGCTCCCGCCGCCCCGGCAGATGATCAGCAGGTCGCACTCGGCGCGACGCGATGCAGTGTTGATGGCTTCCGCGATTTTTTCTGCCGAGCCCTCACCTTGCACAGCGGTCGGGTACAGCACCAGTGATACATGTGGCGCGCGCCGCCGGAATGTAGCGAGCACATCGCGCAGAGCCGCCGCTTGCGGACTGGTGACGATACCAATGGTGCGCGGAAAATCGGGTAGCTCGCGCTTGCGCGCCTCGTCGAACAAACCTTCGGCTGCGAGCTTGGCTTTCAGGCGCATGAAGGCTTCATAGAGATTGCCTACGCCAGCCTTGCGCATGGCCTCGACATTCAGCTGGAAGTCGCCCCGTGCAGCATACAGACCGACCGTCGCCCTGACTTCAATCTTGTCTCCCTCGCGCGGATTGAAATCGACATACTGGGCTCGGCCACGGAACATCACCGCCCGCACCTGAGCATTGGCATCTTTGAGCGTGAAGTACCAGTGGCCAGAGGCGGCCCGGGTGAAGTTGGAGATTTCACCGCTGACCCAGGCCAGTGCAAAGCTTTTTTCCAGCAGCCGGCCCACGGCCTGGTTCAGCTGGCTGACAGTCAGTATCGGAGGGCCGGCGTTGCTGGAGGTCTGGTTGTCGTCGAGCATCAGATTCTGTCTGTGAAAGCTGCGGTGAGCGGCATTGTCGCTTGTTCGCTGCCGCCCGTACATCGACGTCGAATCCGTGAAGCCGTGGGTACAGCGGTGCGCGGTGGGCAGGCAGTGTAGTAATTTCCTTATAAATCAAGGGCTTTCAGGTTTCCCATGGTGCTTGCACACACACTTGTCCACAAAGCCTGTGAATAAGATTTTGTCACGAAACGATAAGCAATATAAGAAATTTGACTGTAGTGAGTACACGCAAACCAGAGTGACCAACGCCTAGCTTGCCGGGGGTTGCTGAAGCGGTTACAGTCAGCGTCCATTATTTCCCCTACGCAGGAGTAGCGACTTGCTTGCGATTATTCACGCCGCAGGATGGCCGATCTGGTTCTTGCTGGCCGCATCGGTCATCGCCCTGACCATCATCATCGAGAGGCTGATGTACCTGCGAGCGGCACGCATTCTTCCGGACGCGCTGCTGCCCGATGTGATTGCGGTGGCCCGCGCGGGCAGCGTCGATGCCGAGACGCTCAGCCAGCTGGAGCAGAATTCTCCGCTGGGCAGGGTGCTGGCCGCTGGCGTGCGCAATCTCGGCGCATCGCGCGAAGCGATGAAAGAGGCGATCGAAGAGGCGGGCCGAGTGGCTTCGCATCAGCTCGAACGCTACCTGACCACGCTGGGTACGGTGGCGACGCTGGCACCGCTGATGGGTTTGTTCGGTACCGTGATCGGAATGATCGAACTGTTCGGAGCGACCGGCGGTGTGGGGGCGGATCCCATTCAGGTCGCGCACGGGATTTCCGTCGCGCTCTACAACACGGGTTTCGGACTCGCCGTAGCGATGCCTGCGTTGGTCTTCCATCGCCACTTCCATGCGCTGGTCGATGGTTTCGTGATCGACATGGAGCAGCAGGCGGTGCGTTTCGTCGACACCATGACCGGCGAGCGGAACCACGGATGAATTTTCGCAAGGGTCAGCGTCGTGCGGCGCCAGAGATCAACCTGATCGCCTTCATTGATGTGCTGCTGGTGATACTGATCTTTCTAATGGTTAGCACCACCTTCAGCAAATACACCAGTTTGCAGGTCAGCCTGCCCTCGGCGAATGGTGACACCGCCGCGTCACCGAAATCTCTCACTGTCGCCATCGATTCTCAGGGGCGCTACGCAGTCCAGCAGCAGCGCATCTCGGCAGGTGACCCGGCGGCGCTATCGGCGGCGCTGCGCGATGCGTCGCAGGGCAATCCGGATATCACGGTCGAGATTCACGCCGATGCAATGGCCAGCCATCAATCAGTGGTGCAACTGATGGAGGCTGCGCGCAATGCCGGTCTCGCACGACTGGTGTTCGCTGCTCACTCTGCGCCTTCGCGCTAGCGCGAGCATGACACCGCGCGCTTTTCTGGAAATGCTGTTGTCGCGCGAGTGGCAGCGCCGTGGCTGGCTGGCCTGGGTGTTACTGCCGCTGTCGCTGCTGTTCGGTGTGGCGACGGGCTGCCGGCGCTGGCTCTACCGTGTGGGTCTGTTCAGGTCGCATGCAATCGCCGTTCCCGTGATCGTAGTCGGCAATATCTATGTCGGTGGCACTGGCAAGACGCCACTGGTCATCTGGCTGGTGCAGCAATTGCGGCAGCATGGTTTGGTGCCTGGCGTGATTTCGCGCGGTCATGGCACGGTTGCCGATCAGGTGCGGCAGGTGAGGGAAGATACGCCGGTTGCAATCGCTGGTGACGAGCCCTTGTTGATTCGTCAGCGCAGCGGCGTGCCTGTGTTCGTCGGACGACATCGGGCAGCGGCAGCAGAAGCGCTGCTCGCCGCTTACCCGGACGTCGACGTGCTGGTTTCAGATGATGGTCTGCAGCATTATGCGCTGCGCCGCGATATCGAGATTCTGTTATCTGATGAGCGTGGCGTTGGCAACGGATGGCTGTTGCCAGCCGGTCCGCTGCGCGAGCCAGCATCGCGCCGTTTCGATTTTCATCTGGTGAATGGCGGTGCAGCGGCTGTCGGCCAGCAGACGTTTGCCATGCATTTGGAGGGCAGCGATGCACGAGCTCTGAGCGATCCTCACAGCACCTTGTTACTGCATGACCTTCCGGTGGATGCGCGCATTGCCGCTGTCGCTGGCATCGGTCATCCCGAGCGGTTCTTTCTGATGCTGAGAAAGCTAGGTGTGAACTTGTCGCACACTCTGCCGCTGCCAGATCATTTTGATTTTTCCACCAATCCGTTTGCGGATCTTGATGCCGATATCATCCTGATCACGGAAAAGGATGCAGTAAAATGTGTTCGCACAGAGGCGATTGCCTCCGACTCGCGTTTATGGGTCGTTCCCGTGCAGGCGGCCATCGATGGCCCGCTGTCAAAACACCTGGTGGAGAAATTGCGTGGATACCCGACTGCTTGACATCCTTGTCTGCCCCTTGTGCAAGGGGCCGCTGAAGTACGACAAGCAGGCGCAGGAGCTGATCTGCAATCCTGATCATCTGGCTTATCCGATACGCGACGGCATCCCGATCCTGTGGGCGGAAGAAGCGCGTGATCTCGATGCCGCGCCTCGCGACGGTACCGGAGCGGCGCAGTGATACGCCGTCCCGCACCGTGTCGCGGTGTTCGCGCATGAGTTACACCATCATCATTCCCGCGCGCCTGGCATCGACGCGTTTGCCGAATAAGCCGCTCGCCGATCTTGGCGGCAAGCCGATGGTGGTTCGCGTCGCGGAGCGTGCCGCCCTGTCCGGTGCGAGCCGCGTCGTGGTGGCAACAGATCATCCGGATATTCAGTTGGCTTGTCAGCAGCATCAGGTCGACGTAAGGATGACGCGTGATGATCATCCCTCAGGGACTGATCGTATCGCTGAAGTGGCCGAAGTGCTTGACCTGCCGGATGATGCGGTCATCGTCAATGTCCAAGGAGATGAACCGCTGATCGATCCCGCGCTGATCGATGCCTGTGCAGCGCTGATCTCGGCCGAGGTGCCGATGGCGACCGCGGCGCATCCGATTGATTCGATGTCGGATGTCGTCAATCCGAATGTGGTCAAGGTCGTGCTTGATGCGTCTAATTCTGCGCTCCTGTTTTCGCGTGCACCGATACCCTGGCACCGCGACGTTTTCGGCAGCCTCAAGCAGCTCGAAGATCTGAAAGAACTGCCCGCTGGATATGAGCCGCTCAGACATATTGGCTTGTATGCGTATCGTCGCGATTTTTTGCGACAGTATCCTGCGCTGCCGGTGTCGCCGGTCGAACATATCGAAGCGCTCGAGCAATTGCGCGTGCTATGGAACGGCTTTCGTATTGCAGTGCACCGTGTCGCTCGAGCACCGCATGCTGGCGTCGACACGTCGGAGGATCTTGAGCGAGTGCGCTCTTATTTTGCTCTTTGAGCAAGCTTTTCACCTGCCCTTGTCGTCGTGACCCTGCGAATCTGTGGTAAGTTTCGGGCAAGCTATTTAACAGACAATGCTGAGTTGGCAAGCAAGATCGCGGTTTCCAATGTCGAAAAACGCGTAAGGAAAAAGTAATGCGGCTGATTTTATTGGGGGCGCCGGGTGCGGGCAAGGGAACGCAGGCGGCGTATATCAAAGAGCGATACAACATACCGCAAATTTCTACGGGCGACATGCTGCGCGCAGCGGTGAAGGAAGGCACGCCGCTGGGTCTCGCAGCAAAAAAAGTGATGGATGCGGGTGGACTCGTGTCGGACGACATCATCATTGGTCTGGTCAAAGACAGGCTCAAGCAGCCGGACTGCGCAAACGGTTACCTGTTCGATGGTTTCCCTCGCACGATCCCGCAAGCCGACGCGATGAAAGACGCGGGTGTCACGATCGACTATGTGCTTGAGATCGATGTGCCCGACGAAGCCATCATCGAGCGCATGAGTGGGCGGCGCGTGCATCCGGCCTCGGGGCGCACCTATCATGTCAAATACAACCCGCCCAAGGTCGCCGGCAAGGATGATCAAACGGGCGAAGAACTGATCCAGCGCGACGATGATCGTGAGGAGACCGTGCGCAAGCGACTGTCGGTCTATCACGAGCAGACCAAGGTGCTGGTCGGTTATTACAATGATTGGGCACAATCGGGTCACTCGGGCGCGCCCAAGTACCGCAAGATCGCTGGTGTCGGTCCAGTCGAGGAAATTCGCGACCTGGCGTTTGCGGCGCTGGAGAAATAATCACAGACCATGAAAAAAGCGGACCGCCGGTCCGCTTTTTTCATGGTCGAAGCAGGCATCACCGTAGCGATTTTCGATGTCTGAAGCGTGGAGCCGTCGATGCATTGCAGGTGACACGCGGAGTTTGCAGCAAATCGCAGCACCGTTCCAGAGAGGGCGGGCTGCAGAGGAAGTCAACCACAGTAGGAACTTTTGGAGGAGAGATATGGCAACACAGGGCTTGTGGTTTGCCGTGGTGTGCGGCTTGATCGCCGTCATCTACGGTTTGGTCTCCCGAAGCTGGATTCTCGGCCAGGATGCGGGTAATGCTCGCATGCAGGAAATCGCCGCAGCAATCCAGGCCGGCGCCGCCGCTTACCTCGCTCGTCAGTACCGGACGATTGCGATCGTGGGTGTCGTGCTGGCGATCCTGATCGGAGTTTTCCTTGATGGGCTCACCGCGATCGGTTTCGTGGTCGGCGCGGTGCTCTCTGGTGCGTGCGGCTTCATCGGCATGAATGTGTCGGTGCGAGCCAATGTGCGTACCGCGCAGGCTGCCACGCATGGCATCGGTCCGGCGCTGGATGTGGCTTTCCGTGGCGGCGCGATCACCGGCATGCTGGTGGTCGGCTTGGGCCTGATCGGCGTGTCGCTGTTCTATTACTTTATCGGTGGACTGGACCATCCGGATTCGGCGACGCTCAAGCCTCTGCTGGGTCTGGCTTTTGGCTCCTCGCTGATCTCGATCTTTGCGCGTCTGGGCGGCGGGATCTTCACCAAAGGTGCGGACGTTGGCGCTGATCTCGTCGGCAAAGTCGAGGCAGGTATTCCCGAAGATGATCCTCGCAATCCTGCCGTGATCGCTGACAACGTCGGTGACAATGTCGGTGACTGTGCAGGTATGGCCGCCGACTTGTTCGAGACGTATGCCGTGACACTGATCGCCACGATGGCGCTGGGCGCGCTGATGGTGGTGTCGGCGCCCGGAGCTGCCGTGATTTACCCGCTGATTCTTGGTGGTGTATCGATCATTGCATCGATCATTGGCGTGATGTTCGTCAAGGCCAAACCTGATATGCGCAACGTGATGCCCGCACTGTATCGCGGACTGATTGTGTCGGGCGTGCTATCGCTGATCGCATTCTATTTTGTGACCATCACGCTGTTCCCCGAGCCGGTAGTCATGTCAGGCGAGCGTACCGCGAGCGCCATGGCCTTGTTCGGCTCTTGCGTAGTCGGTCTCGTGCTGACGGCTGCCATGGTCTGGATCACCGAGTACTACACCGGCACGGATTTCCATCCGGTGAAGCACATCGCACAGGCGTCAACGACGGGCCATGCGACCAACATCATTGCTGGTATCGGCATCTCGATGAAATCGACCGCCTGGCCAGTGTTGTTCGTCTGCGCGGGTATTGTGGTGTCGTACGCTCTGGCCGGTCTGTACGGCATTGCCGTTGCCGCGACGGCGATGCTGTCCATGGCAGGCATCATCGTCGCATTGGATGCCTATGGTCCGATCACAGACAACGCCGGCGGCATTGCCGAGATGGCCGAATTGCCTGACAGCGTGCGTGACATCACGGATCCGCTGGATGCGGTGGGCAACACCACCAAGGCGGTGACCAAAGGCTATGCGATCGGTTCTGCGGGTCTGGCGGCGCTGGTGCTGTTCGCCGATTACACGCATGCGCTGCATGCGCGTGGCATCGAGGTGAATTTCGATCTGTCCGATCCGATGGTGATCATTGGCCTCTTCATTGGCGGTCTGATTCCTTACCTGTTCGGCGCGATGGCGATGGAAGCCGTGGGTCGCGCGGCGGGTTCCGTGGTGGAAGAGGTGCGCCGTCAGTTCCGCGAGATCCCCGGCATCATGCAGGGCACGGCGAAGCCTGAGTACGGCAGAGCCGTCGACATGCTGACAGCGGCAGCGATCAAGGAAATGATGATCCCCTCGCTGCTGCCCGTCGTAGTTCCCATCGTCGTGGGTCTGGTGCTGGGTCCGAAGGCGCTCGGTGGTTTGCTGATGGGCACCATCGTTACCGGGCTCTTTGTGGCAATTTCGATGTGTACCGGCGGCGGTGCCTGGGACAACGCGAAGAAATACATCGAGGATGGTCATCATGGCGGCAAGGGAAGCGAAGCCCATAAAGCTGCGGTGACCGGCGACACCGTCGGCGATCCCTACAAGGACACCGCCGGCCCTGCAGTCAACCCGTTGATCAAGATCATCAACATCGTCGCGTTGCTGATCGTTCCTCTGCTGGGTTCGTCCGGCATGATCGGTTAGACACAAACGACATCGCGAAGCGCAGCTTTGCGAACTGATAAAGGCAGCTTCGGCTGCCTTTATCATTAGCGGGGGTATCATTACGGTTTTGCTTCTCGCAGCAACGCAAGCCGCGACCGAACGCATTACTATTTTTTTACTCTCGACTCTGGAGCAAGCATGGAATTCAAGAACAATGTCTTCATTATCACCGGTGGCGCCTCGGGCCTGGGTGCTGCAACTGCGCACATGATCGTCGAGAACGGCGGCAAGGTAGTGCTGGCCGATGTGCAGGTGGAGGCGGGTGAAAAGCTCGCTGCGGAACTGAAAGGCAAGTTCGTCAAATGCGACGTGACGTCAGAAGCGGACGGCCTGTCGGTGGTCGCTGCGGCTGAATCGATGGGCAAACTGGTCGGCTTGATCAACTGCGCCGGTGTGGCGCCGGCAGTCAAGACGGTGGGCAAGGACGGCGCACATCCGCTCGATGTTTTCCAGCGCGTGGTCAATATCAATTTGGTGGGCACCTTCAACATGTCGCGTCTCGCCGCCGCTGCGATGAGCAATCAGGAGCCAAACGCCGCCGGCGAGCGCGGCGTGATCATCCATACAGCGTCGGTCGCCGCCTACGATGGCCAAATTGGTCAGGCGGCGTACGGCGCCTCCAAAGCCGGCGTGGTTGGCCTGACCCTGCCGATGGCGCGCGACCTGTCGCGCAATGGCATCCGCGTGATGACCATTGCTCCGGGAATTTTCGAGACGCCGATGCTCTTGGGCATGCCGCAGGAGGTCCAGGATGCACTGGGTCGCATGGTGCCCTTCCCCCCGCGTCTGGGCAAGCCAGCCGAGTACGCACATCTTGCCAAGACCATCATTGAAAACACGATGATGAATGGCGAGACCATCCGTCTTGATGGCGCGATACGCATGCAGCCGAAGTAAGGTTTTGCCGTAGGTCGCTGCCCGCCGCGCATGGCCGGTGCGGGAGGGGACTGTGGCAGAGATGTCATAGTAGCGAGCGAGACTGTTCCCGGAAGCGGTTCCGGGTTTACCCTGCGGCCATGTCTCAGTCGCCAAAAATAGCCTTGTTTCTTGCCGGTGGCGGCGCGCGCGCGGCCTACCAAATCGGCGTGCTGCAGGCGATCTTTTCGCTGCTCAGTGAGACCGGGTGGCCGGCCACTCGGCTGCCGTTCAAGATCATCTGTGGTACCTCGGCTGGCGCGCTCAATGCAGCAGCGCTCGCCAGTCGTGCGGATAATTTTGAAGAGAGCATCACGGTATTGCTGCGAATCTGGCGCGAGCTAGATGTCGAGCAAGTCTATCGCGCGGATTCGATAGGGGTGATTCGATCCGGTGCGCGCTGGCTATCCTTGTTGTCCTTTGGCTGGCTGCTCAGGAAGTGGCGCACCCAGCCGCCGAATTCTCTGCTGGATAATTCGCCGCTGGTTGGTTTGCTGCATCGCATGCTCGACCTGCCGCGGCTTGATCAGGTGATTGGTCGCGGCGTGCTCGATGCACTGGCGGTATCCGCGTCGTCCTACACCGCTGGCCGGCATGTAATTTTTTATCAGTCCAGAGAGCCGATTGCGCCCTGGAGTCGCGCGCTGCGTTCCTCAGCGCCGCAGCAGATCGGTGTCGATCACTTGCTGGCGTCGTCTGCCATACCGTTGATCTTTCCCGCAGTACCTTTGTATTGCAACGAGCGCTGCGAATACTTCGGTGATGGCTCGATGCGGGATGTGGCACCCATTTCGCCGGCGATTCATCTGGGTGCGAGCAAGGTGCTGGTCATCGGAGCTGGCAATATCGGTGGTCCGCAGCGCGAGTTTTCGCAATTTGCCGGTTATCCCAGTCTCGCGCAAATCGCGGGTCATGCGATGTCGAGCATTTTTCTGGATGGCTTGTCTTCGGATATCGAACGGCTTAACCGTATCAATGCAACGCTGTCATTGCTGACGCCCGAGCAGCGACAGCAAACCTCGCTGCGACCAGTAGAGATGCTGGCGATGACGCCGTCGCAGCCGCTGGATTCCATCGCCAGCCGTCACGTCGGTAATTTGCCTTTGCCGATTCGTACCTTGCTCTCTGCAATCGGTGCCACGGAGCGCCGGGGTGCCGCGCTGGCCTCGTACCTGCTCTTTGAGTCGGCGTACACTCGCTCCCTGATCGAACTGGGTCAGATCGATACTTTCCTGCGAAGAGACGAGATATTGCATTTTTTTGAAGTTTCCGAGTTCAGGAAAAATTATCAGAAAAAGAAATATCTGGCGTCAGCAGCGTCCCGTCACGTGGATTGAACAAATTTCACCCGCGATCGACTAAGCGTCTTCATCGAAGATGATTCGGCGGAGATGTGCGCAATAGCAGGCTTTTTCGTGTTTTTATTTAGAATTTATTATCAGATTCTTTATCCCAATATCCGGGTGGGGGTTTTTCCGGAACCAAAGGGCGGGTATCATCCGTAATTGCCGATGAACAAGCCGCTGACGCGGTTTGGTTTTGCTGAACGAGAACCCGAGCACGGTCGCAGTCGTTGCAAATTTGAAAATACTCTGATATTGCGTCCGTCATTTGATGTTTCAACATTACTGTGAATATTTACATGCTCAGCGCGCCGCTGCTACAGCGCGAGGAAGAGAGCCAGGAATTTGCCCCGGCCAGCAGTCTGCTTCGTGCGGTACCTGCCAATGTCGTACAGTCCATCCGTGCTTTTCGGGTCACTGAACTGCAGGAGGAAACCGTTCGCCTTGGCCAGCATTTTCTGTACGCGCACTGTGCGCATGCGCTGACGCGACAGCAGGTGCTGGGTGCCATCGCCGAATCATTCTATCTCCCCAAGCAATTCGCAAAGAATTATGACGCGCTCACCGAATGCCTGACCAAGGTGTTTCATGAGGCGGGCGAGCAGCCGGGATTCCTTGTTGTGCTTGAGCAATTGCCTAGCACGCAGAAATTCGACAAGGAAGCGCGCGAAAACCTGCTTGACGTCTTCCGTGATGCGGCGGACTTCTGGAGCGAGAGAAAAGTTCCGTTCCGCGTCTTCTTCTCTTTCCAGTAATTTCACCCCGTCTTCTGTTTCTCTGGAAGGTGCTGCGGTACTTTCTGAGCTCTGCTGCGCTGTTAAAATCCGGTTGATGAAACGCATCGTCATTTTGATCTCCGGGCGCGGCAGCAACATGGAATCCATGATGCGCACCGCTGCAGCTGAACGCTGGTCTGCGCAGATCGCTGCCGTCATCAGTAACAAGCCCGATGCCGCAGGCCTGGGCGTCGCGAACGCCGCTGGCATTCCGACGGCTGTCGTGAACCATCGCGATTATTTGGACAGGAAGCAATTTGATGCGGCGCTGGCTGCCGCGATCGACCAGTACCAGCCGGATCTGGTGGTTCTTGCGGGTTTCATGCGCATACTCACCGACACGTTCGTCAATCACTTCACCGGCCGGCTGATCAATATTCACCCTTCCTTGCTGCCCAGTTTCACCGGCTTGGATACGCATCAGCGCGCAATTGATGCCGGCGTCAAATTCCACGGAGCGACCGTGCACTTCGTGACAGCCGAACTGGACCATGGCCCCATCATTGCGCAGGCGGTGGTGCCAGTGCATGAGAATGACGACGCAGACACGCTCGCGGCCCGGGTGCTCGAGCAAGAGCACCAGATTTACCCTCGCGCCGTTCGCGATCTGCTAGAGGGTCGATTGGTACTCAAAGGTGGGCGTGTGGTCAGCGCTGGAGTTCACTGAACTCAGCCACTGAACTCAGCAATAGCCGACGCGGCCACTGAACCAAGCATTTTTTTCAGAAAGCAAATCATGCGATTGCCACCCGCGATCATCGCCAGCACTGAAGAAGCACTGCGAGAGGTACTTCGCTTTACTGGTCCAGCCGATGTCGTGCTGTCGCGGTTTTTTCGCGATCATCCTCGGTTGGGTGGACGTGAGCGCGGCATGATTGCCGAGGCGACCTATGCGCTGTTGCGCCGCCGTCATCTGTACAACCATCTGTCCGAATCGGGCAGTGGGCCTCAGATGCGAAGACTCGCCTTACTCGGGCTGTCCGAGGCGGCGGGCATCGATGCACTGTCAGGTCTCGCCGATGCCGAACGCGCGTGGCTGGACAAGGTGATGGCGATCGACCGCAGCAGCTTGCCAGCCGCGCTGCGTACCAATATGCCCGATTGGATCATGAGCCGTCTGAGCCAGCAGTTCGGCGAGGACGAGGCGATGCAGCTGACCGATACGCTGAATCAGCCGGCGCCGCTGGACCTTCGGGTCAACACCATCAAATCCGATCGCGAGACCGCCGAGGCGGCGCTCACGCACGCAGGTATCGTGTGTATGCCGACGCCATTTTCTTCGCTGGGCCTGCGCATGCGCCAGAAGCCTGCGTTGCAGAATATGACGCTCTTCAAAGACGGTCATCTGGAGGTGCAGGATGAGGGCAGTCAGCTGCTGGCGCAGATATTGGGTGCGAAGCGTGGCGAGATGGTCGCTGATTTCTGCGCCGGGGCGGGTGGCAAGACGCTGGCGCTGGGTGCGTGGATGCGAAACACGGGACGCTTGTATGCGTTCGATGTCTCCGAAAAGCGCCTGGCAAAGCTGAAGCCTCGTCTGGCACGCAGTGGTCTGTCGAATGTACATCCTGTGCTGATCGCTCACGAGAACGATGCCAAGGTAAAGCGACTTGCTGGCAAGCTCGATCGCGTGCTGGTCGATGCGCCTTGCAGCGGCCTCGGCACCTTGCGCCGCAACCCAGACATGAAATGGCGGCAGCAAGAGAAAGACCTCGTCGAGCTGAATGCAAAGCAGCGATCGATACTGACTAGCGCCGCCCGTCTGGTGAAGCCGGGCGGTCGGCTGGTCTATGCGACATGCAGTTTGCTGGAAGAAGAAAACCAGTCCGTGGTCAACGGGTTCATCGCCGAGCATCCCGAATTCAGTCTACGGCCCATGGGCGAGCTCATGGCGGAGCAAAAGCTGTCGCTGTCCATGGGCGACTTTCTTCAGTTGCTGCCGCATCGTCATCAGACGGATGGCTTTTTCGCTGCTGTGCTCGAGAGGCAGCGCTGAATCATGAACACGGGCCTTCGAATTCTGGCCTTGCTGGCGTTGATTGGTCCACCGCTTCCCGCGATGGCCGGAGACAGGCCCCACACAGAGCACAAGGTCTCGGGCCGAACGGGAATCGAGGTTGCGTTTACGCCGTGGGACGATGCGGAGTCTCTGTTGAATGACACCATTGCAAGTGCCCGTCGCCAGATACTCGTTCAGGCTTTTTTGTTGACCAGCCAAACGTTTGCATTTAGCCTCATCGACGCCAGATCGCGTGGCGTCGAGGTGCTGGTGTTGGCAGATGGTCGTCAGCATGCGGATACGCCAGCATCTCTGCTGGGGCTATTGCAACAGCATGGGATAACCGTCTGGCTCGAGAAGCGATATCGGCATGCGCACAACAAGATCGTGGTGATCGATGCCGATCAGCGGAGTGGCGGATCCCGTGCGAAGCCCGTGGTCATCAGTGGCAGCTACAACTTCACCTGGGGTGCGCAGCACCTCAATGCAGAGAACCTGATCGTGATTCGGGATCAGGCTGCGCTGGCCCGCCGCTTTGCCAGGAACTGGTGGCGTCATCAGCAACAGGCAACGCCGCTTCAACCACTATCGCGGAGTGATCTTGAACACTGATTCTGCGCATGTCTTCTTACCGGGTCTGATCACTGAGCTTCAGAGTCCCGGGTTGCTCTTTCAGCTGCTGGTGCTGGGTGGCTGTCTTCTCGCCGGCTGGTGGTTGTCTCGCTGGCTGGTCACGCGCTTCGCGACGCCGGAGTCCTGGAGTGGCGGCAACGCACCGGTCGACAGTTTTCATCGCGTGCTCGCACCGCTGCTTGCGGTGGTGTTGGTTGCGGTGGCTGTGGCTGGGCTGAGCCACTGGCAGAACGTCGGTACATTACGCCTTGCATTACCGCTGTTGCTGGCGTTCCTGCTGATTCGCGTGTTGTTCTTCATGCTCCGCAAGGCCTTCGTGAAAGAGGGTCGCGTCGGACGCGTGCTGCAGTCGGTTGAGCAAATCATTGCGGCGATCGTCTGGCTGGGTCTTGCGCTGTATGTCACCGGCCTCTGGCCAGAGCTGGTGCTATTTCTCGAACAGACCACCTTGCCGATGGGTCGGCATCGCGAATCATTGCTGGTGATCCTTCAGGCGCTGATCTCCGTGGCTGTCACCGTTGTCATTGCGCTCTGGGCTTCGGCAGCGCTTGAGCAGCGATTGATGGCGTTCGATGCGGTGCATTCATCGATTCGCGTCGTGCTGGCGCGCTCTGGTCGCGCATTGTTCTTGCTGGTGGCGGTGCTGATCAGCTTGTCGCTGGTGGGCATTGACTTGACGGTGCTGTCGGTGTTTGGCGGCGCGCTCGGTGTTGGTCTGGGCCTCGGCCTGCAAAAACTCGTCAGCAGTTATGTGTCCGGCATAGTGATCCTGCTGGAACGCAGTCTCGCGTTGGGTGACATCGTGAGCGTGGACAAATATCGCGGTGAGGTGGTGCAGATCAATGCGCGCTGCACGATACTGCGCGCCAGCGACGGCTCCGAGGCGGTGATTCCGAACGAAATGATGGTGTCGTCACCCGTTCAGAATTTTTCATTGTCGGATCGGCAGGTGCGGCTGAGCAGCCAGCTGGTCGTTGGTTACCAGACAAATGTTGATGAATTTGCAATGGCTGCCAGGCGTGCAATCCAGGAATTACCCAGAGTGCTGGTTGAACCTGCGCCAGAGGTGCTGATCAGCCGGCTGGCGCAGGAAGGTTTGGTGCTGGAGGTCTCGTTTTGGATCGCCGATCCCGAGGAGGGCAGCGGCGCGCTGCTCTCGGAGGTGAATCGCCGGCTTCTCGACTTGATACGCAGCCTGAATGTGTTGATCCCCCCAAGCCAGTGAAAAGGAATCATCAGTTTCGGTAAAAACTGACAAGTCTATGATTCATAAGCCTTCTTTGGATGATTTACCTGACTAAGTTTCTCTCGAAGAAGCCCGATTCCCGCTAAAAACACGTACAATTCCGGTGTCTGCGAGCGGATACCCTCTCCGAGAAGAAACTCCGGACGCGGCTTTGTTTCACCTTTTGGAGAAAAAATGAGTCTGACCTCTGGTCTCGATCCTGTGCTGGACTTCCTGCTGAACGGCCTCACCAACGCCTCGGGCTGGCAGATCCTTGCCTACACGCTGGCCGTCACCCATATCACCATCGCTGCAGTGACGATTTTCCTGCACCGGTGCCAGGCGCATCGCGCGCTGGACCTGCATGCAATACCCAGCCATTTCTTCCGTCTCTGGCTGTGGATGACGACCGGCATGGTGACCAAGGAGTGGGCTGCGATTCATCGCAAGCACCACGCCAAGTGCGAGACTGAAGAAGACCCGCATAGCCCGATCACCCGCGGCATCGAGACAGTGGTGTTCGAGGGCGCGGAACTTTACCGGGTGGAGGCTCGCAATCGCGAGACCATAGAAAAATACGGTCACGGAACGCCTGATGACTGGATCGAGCGGAATGTCTATGCCAAGCACTCGGCGCT
>JACCDJ010522001.1_pt1 | contig 17400 bp, 25 predicted proteins | sample 7444481 | NCBI WGS metagenome assembly JACCDJ01 (sample SAMN15323435, study PRJNA562643) | freshwater metagenome | isolation source: river surface water | place: USA:Blue River Watershed | collected 2017-08-15 | reverse complement strand
GATAAATGCTGTCGTCTTTGGCGCGTCAAAAGACAAAAAACCACGGCTAGCGTGGCTTTTGGGGGGCAACTTCATTTTTTGAGAGCTTTTTGGAGCTCTCGACTATGCCTTGGCGGAGAGGGTGGGACACGATGTCAATTCACAAAAAGTGCTTTTTTCCTGTAAAATTGTAGCTTAAAATGGGTGACATGTGTTGAAAACATGTGTTGAAATTGTGTTTTCATGATGACACTAATTCGAATCCCTGCCTAGAATCCATACCGCCGATGGGCAAAAAACTCTTCAAAGCATCTCATGTTGAGAGGCGATACAACACCTACTATGCGGTGCTGTATGTGCCTGCCGATGTCCGCCACATCATCAAAAAAGCCAAGTTCTACAAAAGCACCGAGACCGACAATCTAAAGCAAGCTGAAGCGATTGCCGCAGTCCTAATAATCAACTGGAAAAACCAGATTCACAAGGCTCGATCTATTGTCCAAGCTAATGCTGCCAACAAGGATATCAATTCAGCCATCAAACTCTATGAGGAGTACCTCTCAAATGATGACCCAATCAAAGTCAGGGAAATCATGGAAGAAGAAGAATACCGAATTCGCCATCAGCAAGGCGAAAGACCAGCAGATATCTTCAAAGACCTAGCGTCTGGTAAACAGCGTTATATCAAAACACTTGAAACTGAATGGCTAGCAAACGAGAAAGCTAAAGGACTAACTGACAAGACAATTGAGCAAATGAAACGAGATGTTGAGCTGCTATACGACCCCTTCCCTACCGCTAACCTGCTCACGCATAAAAATATTGAAGTATTCTTAACAGCACTTGTCACACACTACCAAGCTTCTGCGTCGACAATTAAACGAGTTACTGGGTCTTGCCGAAACTTCTACAAATTTCTTCAAAAGACAAAGGAAGTACCACCTGATCTACCGAACCCATTTGTTGTCCCAGAGGACTTCAAGATCAGTAACAAGCCTAATTCCAAAGCCAAATTCAAAACAGAACCGTGGCAACCATTTGACCCAGAGGATATCGTTTATCTGTTCGGGTGCGCTACGATGAAAGGCGATACAAAACTAGCTGACTTGATAATGATCGGTTCGTATACAGGCGCACGAATTGAAGAACTCTGCTCAATCAGGACTGAAGATGTAGACCTGAAGAAATACACGATTAGAATAACTGACTCAAAGACAGAAGCTGGTAAGCGGCTGATACCAATTCACTCCCACTTGAAAGATCGAATTGAATCGCTCGTTGAAGAGTCAACAGATGGCTTCTTAATTGCAGGTCTTACATCGAACAAATACGGCGACCGTTCGAATGCATTGGGTAAAAGGTTCGGGCGACTGAAGAGTTTTGAAGGCTACGGTAAGCAGCATGTCTTCCACTCAATCCGCAAGACGCTGGTAACGATGCTTGAAAATCAAGGCGTCGGTGAAAATGTGGCAGCTGATATTGTTGGGCACGAAAAGCCACGCATCACCTATGGACTTTACAGCGGTGGTACCACCTTGGAGGTGATGCGGGAAGCCATAGAAAGTATCAGCTACGACTTCCCCTCAAGCCAGTAGCTTCAAACGCTTTCCTAAACTCCCGCCGCCTAGCCTCTGACCAGCCCCAAGCGCCATAGAACCGAACTGGCTGCTGCTCAACATGCCGATGGTAATAATGCAGATAGCGTCTGCAATACTCCTCAAGTACCGATAGCGGCACTGCATCTAGATGATTTGCCAGTATTTCACGCATCAGGTTCGGCAGGCTATCCATGGCTCAATCATCAGTTGCTCTGCCGACGCCTTGCAGCCCAGCAGCCTCAGTAGGCTGTAGTAGTGAGATTCTCAGTATTATCAAATAATAAACAACACTACCGCATAGTCAGTACAGCTGAGTCATACGGCGCTAGTACGCCCAGACAAGCCCCAAATACCCGCCTCAAAACGCATCAGACAGCGTTCTATTCAAGTTCAGAAAGCTGGTGCATGATCTTCACTATCCAGCAGTGCAAAATGCTTCTAAACGACGGAATTATAAGTTTCAATTCTGTAAACACATTGGTTTTATGCGTAAAACCGAACGCACTTGAGTAAGGTAGCCCAGAAAAATGACAGGCGAACGAATTGAACTGCTGCTGGAGTTTGGTGTGATTCTGTTAGCGCCGATTGTGCATACCTACTATCTCAAAAAGTACAAGAATGTGGATGCCAGCGTGATTCAGCAGAACACCAAGCTATTTCTGCCGCTTTATGCGTTGATTGCGGCTGGTATTGTGCTTTTGATTCTGAAGAAGTAAAGCCGATGCGATACGCCTTCACTCTGCTGCTTCTCATATCATCGGTAGCAAAAGCTAATGAATCGTATTGCTATTCGATTCAGAATTCGGACAAGAAGAACTTTTGTTTGGCAGTAGTGAAGAGTCAAGAGTCTTACTGCTATTCAGTTCAAGAGTCAGATACAAAGAATATGTGTTTGGCACAAGTGAAGCGGCAATCAAGCTACTGCTACAACATCAGCTCGTCAGATACGAAGAACTTTTGTTTAGCGACGATAAAGTAGTTATATCTCAAAAGGATCAATATGGCTGCTGCTAGAGCAGTAATTCGTTATAGCTTTACTGAAACCGAAGAAGGCGGCAGGAAAACTACTGCACTAATCACTGCATCAATTCCTGGTGCATCGGAAGAGACAGCTTTAACGTACCTATCAAAAAAATATCCAGATAGACACAATATTGAGATAACAGAAGTTATTTTCTACGATTCATAGAGGTTTTATGAACTTTGAAAATCTCAAAAAGTTCATTACAGAAGATATGCAGATGTCGCATATCTATCAACCCGTTATGCTCATCGAATTACTTGGCAACGGCGGAACTGCCAGTGTCGATCAAATCGCAAAAGCCATCCTTGATAGAGATCCAACCCAGAAAGTGTACTACGCAGAGATCGTTAAAAATATGGTCGGCAAAGTACTGACTAAGAACCGAGGAATCACCGAAAAATGGAATAATCAGTATCACCTTATAGGCTCTCACAATCTATCTGAAACTCAAATTGAGCAATTGATACAGCTTTGTCAGAATCGCATTGATGAATATGAAGCTAAGCGCCAAGGAGCGCACTGGGACCACAGAAGCCGAAGTAGAGAGCCTGTCTCTGGAAGTATTCGGTATGAAGTTCTGAAAAGAGCCAAGTTTCGATGCGAACTCTGTGGAATTTCAGCTGAAGATAAAAGCTTAGATGTCGATCACATTGTCCCCAAAAGCATTGGTGGAGTGGATGATATAGCTAACTATCAGGCACTCTGTTACACCTGTAACGCTCAGAAAAACAATAAAGACGATACCGATTTCAGAGGCTTAACTTCAATCTATGATCACAGAGAAGAGAATTGTATTTTCTGTGAACTCCAAACATTTGACAGAAAAAGAATAGTTTCTGAGAATACATTAGCGTTTTGTATCAGGGATGGATTTCCTGTGACAGAAGGACATACTCTTTTTCTACCTAAGCGTCATACCAGTGATTACTTTGAACTAACTCAAGCAGAGGTAAATGCGATCAACCAATTGATGGCAAGGCAAAAAGACGCTCTATCAAGTACAGATGAATCAATTGAAGGATTTAATATCGGCATGAACTGCGGTGAAGTGGCGGGTCAGACTGTCTTTCACTGCCATGTGCATCTGATACCAAGAAGGCGGGGTGATGTCGCAAATCCTCGGGGCGGTGTCAGGCACATCATCGCAGACAAAGGGTTTTATTGATGAATAATCCGACTATTCCTTCATTTGATTTTTCTCCGCTTTCTTTTTCTCATATGCCTCTCTTCGTTTTTCTGACCAAGAGCCGTAAGGATTAAATCCATCTTCTTTTTTCTTTTGCATGTAGCGAGAGACAGTAGCCGCAGAAGATTTAGTTGTTTTAGATGAGGCGATTTTATTGACTTTGGGTTTAACTAACTTCAGTTTTGTTGGTTTGCGTTTTTTGTTATATTCACCAGGAAATTCACCAGCAGCAACATTGAATAAAAGGTTCTCAGCATAAGTATTCAGACGCTTGATTTGTTGTATGGCATTAAACTCAAAAAAATCTCTTTTCAGTCCACTATTTAATACTGCGATCGACGCTTTTTGCCCTCTCCAAGAATGTCTCTTTTTCTTTATTTTTGCGTGATCTCTTTTGCTCTTATATTTTTGCAACGCTGCAACCGAGAGAGTTAGAAGCTCATCAGGGGAGGCGTTGCCGCCTTTATTCATGACTGGTACATACACTTCTTGAGCGTATATTAAATACGTACGCATCTTCTCTGCGTATATAAGATGCTCTTTTCCAGTTGTCTTGTTTATCGAAAATCGGAAATTGCTCAGTCGGGCAGACTTTCCATGCTGTTTCAAAGCGTTCTCATATAACCGCTTAACTGTTTTTGCAACAAGTGATTTTGACTTGTCCAAAGGAAGGCTCACAACCAGGCTGTTTTTAGGAAATTCATCTAAAGCAGCCAATACCTGAATCCTCTGCGCAGCAAATAGGTGAGAGTGTTTTTTCCACCATTGCGTCCACGAAGTTGTTCTGAAATCTCCCCACTGTTCGTACTTTGACTTGTTAGCTTCAAGAACGGCAGCAAGCTCAGGATCTTTAGATTTATACGCCAGATTGAGGAACCGAAACCAAATCTGGACCTTCTCCATAACAGGCGTAACAACCTGCTTTCTTTTCTTTGTCTGTTTTTGCTGTGCAGTTGTGGTAGCCATAAAGATGCTCTCATCAGTAGCCATGTGAGCGATGACTAAAAGTCTAAGCCAAATGGGCTACTTGGCTCAATAAAGGCGCTCAGATCGATTACTCACACTTCGTGTATTCGTTCATTTCATTCACTCATTCGGATTGTCTTTCGGAGGGGATCTTATATCGGCGGTGACTTCAGCTCTGGATACCCTTCAAAGCAACAATAGCATTTTAGCAATCGATGATTTTTACTACAAGAATCAAATGTGCTTCCAACACATTTGATTAAAAAATCAGTACTTCAAATTATTTTTAAGAGAAGCCGATCATTTGTGTTGGCAACACAATTGCAACTTAACAAAATAAATGCCAGACCAGAAAATTATAAATGTGATGAGAGAGAAATCTTTCTGATCAAAGCGAAGCATATTGCTTCTTTTTTAAACTTAAAGAGAACTCTGATCGTGAAAAAATAAGCGATAGAGAAAATATATGTTATTTACAGTCAATCAGTCAGACAGCGCACTGACTCAAAACTCTGCGAATGAAGTTGCATCAAAATCGGATCAAGAGAATAACTTTCTTGTTCTGGCAACACAAAGCGTTTGTCATTCACGAATCATCAGCGCATCTTCAAAAAGTGAAGCCAAAAAACTTTTTTTAGATGAAATTCTTTGTTCTGAAGATTTTATCGATGAAGCAGAAGTTGTGATTAAGAGTGTTCGTGAAATCAAAAGCAACTAAGAAAATCAGCGTGTGTCTTAATTGACACACGCTTCTTTTAAAATAAATGATATGAAAATCTCAAATGATTACGCAAATCAGATCAATGATTTGTTCACCAACTGAGTACGTTCAATTTTGAACAATCTACAATTCGATTAAGTAATACCTAGCCTTTTTGGCTAATCCCATGGCTCTTGAGAGAGCCCAAAATGCTCAGACGCTGCTCTGAGCTTTTTTCGCATCTGCCGTCCAATTTTTGAAAAAATAATCGGTAAATATCATCATTTTTACCGATAAATTCGCATATCAAGCGTCGTCAGATACTAAATACACATAGAACATTGATGACATGACGCTCAAATTGTAACCATTGGCAGCAGCAGGTATGGCGATGCAAGTCACTACAGCATAAGCACCAAAAACGAACAGGGGTGCTATTTCAATAAAGATTATCGTTACGATGGATGCTCTGAGAAAAAGCAACATTCACGCAGTCAGAAGTAGGTCGTACTGCTCCGACTGTTTCCCGCTGAGATTCCAGCAAATCAGATGTAAAGGCTACCGATCAACCGACCTTCCAGTGTGACAACACTGGTTATCTGTACGACTGTGTCTGATGGTCTTACACGCAGAACACGCATTTGTCCTCGGACAGGCAAATTGCGTCTTCCGATCTAACCGCAATGTCTACTATTGGTGCTAATGATTGCATTAATTCATGCTTCGCATGATTCGCTACGCTCATCACCTCTATAAATGAATAATCAATAACAGCTGCATGAGCATGAGCGCTAGCGAATGCGAATGTCAGTTGAGCGTAGCGAAACTGACTGGCTAAGGCATTAACACTGTATCTAGTGTTTTCTCACACGACACCAGCAGTGGTGCTAAATCATCTTTAGCGCCAGCACCTGTCCTGGCGCCAATGCTTGACCGAGTTGCGCCTAAGGCATCAGCACCTTTACCTGAATTATTACCTGTATTTCATCAGTATTCAGTAAACGCTCTACTAAATAAGTATAGAAACCATCAACATCAGAACGACAAAGGAGCCCAATGAATCAACCAGAAATTCTCGATAAAAACCTATTAGTTCGTATCCCAACCAGCTTTAACCATTATCTTGCAGAAGTAGCCAAGCAGAACAACCTGCGACCGTCAACATTCTCAAGACTTGTGCTAATGCGTCATGCTCAGGAATATCACAAAAATAGGTTCCTCTGATGGCTCGTGAACTTCAAGTACTAGCCAAAGAGTTTGACCGACAGCCAGTGACAGTGCTGCGAACTAACCTAAATCTGTACCAAACGGATATCAGCCAAGCAGCAGCACCGTTTCTGCGTGAAGTAGCATCACAAGCAAAGAAAGAGAAGTCAATATCAGTGACTCTGATAGCAATAGTGAAGGAACCAACATGAGTACTGATGCTGACATGATGCCTGTTGCTGATTATCAGCCGTGCCTGAACTTCTTCGAGCAAATGGAAGTAATCAGTAAAGCCAAGCTATGCTTAAGTCTGAAGGTACCGCCCGATGATTCGACGCTGGAGGAGAAAAATGCTTTATATGAAGAGCAGAGACAGAAGATACTGAACTTTGTGGAGCTACTGCACGATAGCCTGCTCTGTGAACATGGCAAAGTGCTGCTGTGCTTGTATCAGTGTGAGTAAATGTATAGTTAATCTTGTTAAAGACAAAATCAATTACAAGTTGTAGAAATACCCCCAACACCATCAGACTGCGATTTACACCTGATCGTATCGCTCTGTTGCTGCCTTATTGATTCATTGTAAGCTCGACCTGCATTACCAAGACGCCGCAAAAAATCTTCATCACGTTTGGATCTTTCACTCTCTGCTGCTGCAAGTAATTCAGCATTTCTATCTTTGACCATCAGATCATATTGACGACTGAATTCTTCAGGAGAAATCTTCTTTGCAAAAAACCTCAAATGAAGTTCTTTCGATTTTTTTGCATACTGATAAAACCCTGTCTTTAGGTATGATTCGGGTGCTTCTTTGTATGCTTTTTCTTGTGTAAAAAAACAAGAAATATAGCTTGCATCACTTTTTGCGTTTCTTGTGCATAGGTTAAATTCAGCTTCATGGCGTTCGTAGTAGGAGAGTACAAACTTATCATGTTCTGTGAGACCAGTGCACGCATTCAAAAATAAGCTGACGATAATGATAAGAATTAGACGATCACTTTTCATTTTTTAACTGCTTTCTGAACCCGTCATTTCGTTCATTTCTGAACACTTTTTGAACAAGCTATTCCTAGGCGCTTGTTATTAGACTTACTGAACCTGCCGCATTAGTCCTATTTGAGTGCTATTTTTCGAGGCATACGAAGGTACTGACGCATTTACTTCGGCAGTCAGTCCTGTCGTGTTTTATCCCTTTACCCTGGTTAGCGCATTGTTCTTTAGCTGTCCTCATAGCATCTGCAAAGTCATTTTCTTTATGCTGAAGCGTTGCTGACCGCCCGTCGAAATGAATCAAGTCGGTGCTTGAGCAAGAGGCTAGAAGTGCACATAAGACAAGTACAATTTTTTTCATGAGCATCGGTACAGTAGTTTATTTTGAGCCAAAGCATGCTTTTCAAGGAACATGCTATTTCAAAGCAACCTATGTTGATGAAAAGTCGAACTCACATAGAAAGTCATACCAGAATTTTTTTTTACAGCCTAAATCTGCGCTAACCGTTTTCAAGTTGAAGTCAGTTTTTAGTGGTGTTACATTCCAGAAATATTCAGTTTGTTTGTTGTCAATAAGTTATGCCAACGCCATCCAACGAATATTTGACCTCTGACGAACTTCGATTGCTAACACACCGAGGCACCACCGAAATGCAGATTAACCAGCTGCTGCGAATGGGTGTGCAATTCGAACTAGATCGCTATTCCTGCCCATTGGTTCGATATAACGATGCCAAGCAATACTTCCTGCTGATGGCAAAACCGTTGCCCCGTGGCTTGCAAGGCAGTGCATAGCCCCAAATATTATCAAAGGGGTAAACTTCAGCATTCCTTGATTACTGTACAAATATCCAGTAATCTTCTCTCATGTCTGACCTTTCCCAAAGCCTGCTGCTTTCAACGTCTGATGCTGCTATCAGCACCCAGGGGCGGGTTGTTGCTAAGAAATCAGGCATTCCCAGTGTTCTCACGCTCGATAGACTGCTAATACCTAAGCCTGCATCGACGGTTATCTTTCCAGTCAGGGCTGCGCTTTCTCAATACGGGCTGAATAGAGGCGATTTGCTCATCGTCGACTGTGAAGCTAGTCCCTCAGATAATCAGCTAGTTATTATTTCGGCAAATGATGATCTGATCGTCAGTCGTTTCAGCCGTTCTTCGTCAAATACCCCATCTAATCTATCAGACGATACAGAAAATGGAAGTATTACTCTTCCCATCTGGGGCGTCGTGACCTACATTATTCAAAAGCAGTAGTGGCAGGGCGGGTTCGGCTACTCATTGGTTTTATACGTATAAAACCAAACGCTCACTTGGCTCTGCTGGCACAGTTCAGAAATTGCTACCGCTGCGGGGCAGTCATGACCAAGAAAAAACGCAGTATCCGAGAGTTCGGAAATACTGCGTTCTGGGGGGCAGGAAAGATTTTTATGATTAAAGAATTACAATTACTTTGTCTTGTCTTGGCAGTAAGCTCTGATGCTGCCTGCCAAAATATATCGTTAGAGTGCAAAGGTATTGAGACCACAATTGCTTTTGGATCGAATGATAAGATTCAAAATAAAACGGAGATGTATTTTTTCAAAAATGGTCTTTTATATGGAAATCTTGTGTCAGAGTGGAGAGATGATTCAATTCGTGTTGATATAGCACCTGTTGACATCGATGGGATTGTATATTCAAGAATTATAATTTTTGATCGTATATCAGGCACAGTTTTTGACCAAACGAAAGCTCGAATAAAAAATCAACCCGTTCAAGATACGATGGTTTTTAATTTCGATGCAAAATGCTCAAAATCAACTAGCTTTCGTAAATTCTGATCGGATTTCAATGTTGCGAACAATGAGAGTTTTTATATTTTATAGCTGCAATAAAATTCATTTTTCTGATTTTGACTGGTTGCGATAGGTTCTTTTTGAATACAAAAAAAATATATGAAACTTCAAGAAATTACAAATGAATTGCAAGTTAATCTGCGCCATCTCATTTCCTGCGAGGACAGACGCAACGCTTACGGCGTCGCATTTTTTCTCGATAAAGTTAATATTTTTTTGAAAAATTACATTATTCTTTTTAATGAGCAGCATTCCGCATACCCAGAGATGCAATTTTCTCCCGAAGAGATTGTAGAACTTGACAATATGCTTGGCGAATTAAGTGGAAATTTCTTCCCAATGGCTCACACTAATGCTCCTTTAGGTGCACTTCAAATAACCAATAGAGAAGAAATAAATTCGGAACTTCAAACAATCGAAAATTTGCATCGACACATGGAGCACTTATTAAGAGATATCGGTCAATTAGTTAAACAAGCCGCTGAAGCCGAAAATAGATTAAATCAACTGGCTAATCCTTAAGTGTAATTTAAATGCTAATCCGAATAGCGATATTTATTTACGCAGCGACTGTTTGTGCTGACTTTATTGATTTTTCTTATACAAGAAAGTTTTTTGCAGGAGCATACCCCGCTGACGCAGATAGTATTGGTATCCCAATAGTTTTTATGCAAATCTTTATGTTTTCATCCTTGCTCATTTCTAGTCCAGTAGTCATTTTAGGAAACAAGGAATTTAGAAATTGGTGGAGCAGCAAAAGGAGGTTATTTTCGGTTCCATTGGCTGTTCTTTTTTTATTTTGTTATGGATTTTTATTTTTGGCTGGTCTTATTGGTTTAAGCCATATTTCTAGCGAAGATTTTGGCTTTATATTGTTTGACGCAGTTGCGCTGTTTTTGTCAGTATCAGTGTTTTTTTTAATAGATATGGTCCGTCTTTGTGTTTTTCTGAAAAAAATTGATGTACAAGACAAATTTTCTTGGTTCTTTCGTCCAAGGATAAATTTTTAGATTTTCACTTTAAATCACCGAATACACCGTCCCCACACCGATCTGTAATTCCCGTGCGATCTGCTTAATCCCCATACCTTTTTCACGCAATAGCTTTACAGCTGACCTCATTCCGTCGTTCATCTTCGTAGGTCGTCCCAGTTTCACCCCATTTGCCTTTGCCCGCTGCTGACCCGCCAGCACACGCTCACGAATCAGATTGCGCTCAAACTCACCGATAGCACCAAAGACGGAAAAAATCATCCTGCCGCTGGGTGTACTAGTGTCCATTCCTTGCTGTTGAAAGAAGAGGTCGATACCCAGTGCTTGAAGTTCGTTGAGTATCTCGACCAAGTTTTGAAGTGATCTGCCGAGTCTGTCGATGCTCCAGCACATGACCATATAGAAGTGGCTCAGCAAAACTGAACAGGTGAGATAGGTGCATTATTGGGGTTTTTAGCCTTGGTCAGTGTGCTGGGGCAGGAGACCATCATGAGTAAATCATCCGGGCGGCGTACGCGCCGCGTGTTCAATGCCGAGTTCAAGGCCAAGGTAGCGTTGGCCGCGCTGCGGGAAGATAAGACACTGGCAGAGCTTTGCCAGCAATTTGAGCTGCACCCCAACCAGATTGTGGAGTGGAAGAAGCAATTGCTGGCTAAAGCGGCTGGGGTATTTGACGGCGCATCCAAAGAACCTGAGCCGGTGGATCTGGGACCGCTGCACAAGAAGATCGGACAGCAAGCGCTAGAGATTGATTTTTTAGAACGCGCGCTCACCAAGGCGGGATTGCTGAGCGCAGACAAATGATTGACCGTACCCACCCCTTAAGCGTAAGCCGACAAGCGCAATTGCTCAACATCAGCCGAGGTGCCGTGTACTACCTGCCCAAGCCGACCAGTCAGAGAGATCTGGTGCTCATGAATGCCATCGACAAGCTGCATCTGGACTTTCCGTTCATGGGTTCCCGGCAGCTTCGGCGAGCCTTGCTTGCGCAGGGTCATGAGGTCGGCAGGCAACATGTGCGCACACTCATGCGCAAAATGGACATCTCGGCGCTGGCCCCGCAGCCGGGCACCAGCACGAGAAACCCGCAGCACAAGGTGTTTCCTTACCTGCTGCGCCAACTGTCCATCGAGCGCAGCAATCAAGTCTGGGCGCTGGATACGACCTACGTTCGCATGGCGCGGGGATTTGTGTATCTGACGGCGGTAGTCGACGTCTACAGCCGGCGGGTTCTGGCGCACCGGGTGGCGATCACGCTCGAGGCGGTGCATGCGGTTGACGCCCTTCAAGAAGCGTATATCCGATTTGGCAAGCCGGAGATCATCAACACTGATCAGGGGAGCCAGTTCACCGCGCAGGACTTCGTTGAGGCGGTGATTGATAACGGGGTGAAGCTGTCCATGGACGGTCGTGGTGCCTGGCGTGACAATGTCTTTGTCGAGCGTCTGTGGCGCTCGGTCAAATACGAGCGGATTTATCTGCGAGCCTATGACAGCGTTGCTGTTGCCCGAGCAGATATTGCACAGTACATCGCTTGGTATAACGGTGAGCGCGGTCATTCGAGTCTGGCGGGTAAAACACCCGAGCAGATGTGGTTGTTAGGCTTGCCGTGTTTGAAAGCAGTTGCGTAAAATGAGATTGTCGGTGCGCCCCGAGTTGCCCACCGCGTCGGTCGTTCGTGGTCAATACATCGACCACGACCGCCGCCGTGGACAACTCTGCACCTTTACAAACCCGCCCCATGACACTTATCGATCGGGGTTAATCTGTTCAGATCAACTGAGCCACTTCTTATCGAACTTGCGCTGCGTAGCTGCTTTCATCAGAGCGTCTAAAGCAGGACGGTCGTTGCGCCCTTTAGCGCCTGAGATGCCGTTGTCTGTGTATTCCTGAACGATGGTGTAACCCAGCCGTTCACAGAGACTGCGGAGTTCGATGAGTTGATTGTCTACCGTCTGTTTGTCAGTAGAAACACGAGCATAGATAGCGATTCGTTTAGTCATTGTCTGCTCCAGTAGTGACTTTCAGTTGAGTTGAAAGCACTGCTGTGAATGACACTGAATCCGCTCTTGGGAAGCTCAACACATGTGGTGAAAAAATGTGTTGAAAGCGTTTTTGACAATTTCGTCAAACCCTTGATTTTACAGGGTTTTATGCGCTTTAGATACTACTGGCGGAGAGGGTGTCCGCCTCCGTATAACTCCATACAATTCCATATGGTTCCAAACCTTCTACAACTCGTTGTAGATCAATAATTTACGTGGCAACTTGTTTCTGATCGTCACTTAACATTCCACAAAATCTCACCTAGAATGGTCCACACATTGGCCCACAGAAATCTAGGATCATGATGCCCAAACGAAATCATTCACCACATAAGCTACACGCCGTATCGCTCACAAAACTGCCCGATGGAGATCATGCAGACGGAGGAAATCTTTATCTACGCGTTAGGGGTAATAGCCGCACTTGGCTCATACGATATACCTCCCCAACAGGACATCGAACACGCATGGGTTTAGGTTCGCTGCAAGCCGTCACGCTATCAATTGCACGCGCCAAAGCACGCGAAGTTATCGCCCGCCTTAAAGATCCGGTTTCACCCGCAGATCCGATTGCTGAGCGGCGAGCTGCAAAAGCTGCACAACGACTGACACAGGCAAAGCAAATGACGTTCAGGCACTGTGCACAGGCACTAATTGAGTCAAAGGCTCATACGTGGCGCAATGCGAAACACGAAAGCCAGTGGACCAGCACGCTGACCAACCATGTCTATCCGTTGATTGGAGATCTACCGGTCGCAGCTATCGACACGCCCCTCGTTGTGAAGTGCCTGTCACCACTTTGGCGTAGAACGAACGAGACGGCGCGGCGACTACAGGGACGCATTGCCGCAGTGCTGGACTGGGCCACAGCCCATGGCTTCAGACAAGGTGACAATCCGGCCCGCTGGAAAGGGCATCTGGATAAGTTGCTGGCTGACCCGCGCAAGGTACAAAAGCGGGGGCACTTTGCCGCCCTGCCCTACACCGAAATTGGTTCGTTCATGAAAACGCTACGCAACTGCGATGGCATCGGCGCACGAGCACTGGAGTTCACGATTCTGACGGCCGCCCGTTCAGGCGAGGTGCGAGGTGCGAAATGGTCCGAAATCGATTTGCAGAGTGAGGTATGGACCATACCCTCGGAACGGATGAAGGCGGGGAAAGAACATCGTGTGCCGCTATCAAAACAAGCGGTGCAACTACTACGATCATTGGCGGTAGTCGATAACTGTGAATACCTGTTCCCGAGCGCGCGTGGCAAAAGGCCATTGTCGGACATGACCTTGACCGCCGTGCTTCGTAGGCTCGAGCGCAGTGATATCACGGTACATGGCTTTCGATCGACCTTCCGAGACTGGGCAGCTGAGTGCACAAACGTCCCAAGCGAGGTTGCCGAGATGGCGCTCGCGCATGCGATTGCAAATGCTGTCGAAGCCGCTTACCGGCGCGGTGATTTGATGCTTAAGCGACGGCGGATGATGACCGAATGGGCTAGTTACTGCGACAAGGTTCAAAACCAACCTGCTACGGTTATAGCACTTCGTCGGGAGGCGAGTAATGCCAACTAAGAAAAGTGCTCTAAAACGCGCGGCACGTAAAGCCTATCTTCTAGAACTTGAGAATGCTGTTTTGAACGCTCCGGATCACATACAAAAACGGCTTAAGCGCCCCTCACCTCTCTCTGATGCGCTGAAAGAAATTGGCAACTATGGCTGGAAAGGATATCAATTTGATGAAAATGGCCAAGCTATCGAGTTGAGGAAAAGACGAAGTGCCAACCTCATCCGTCACACAAAGGCGGTTGCAGAGATCAAAGCGCTGGCGAAAAAATATAGCCATATCTGGGATAGCCGAAATGCGGCCGGAATTATTGCTCGCAGCGAAGGGATCAGCCCAGACACTGTCCGCCGGTATAAGCGTCTTTACCCTTCTATAGAATAAAAGCCGACAGGCCAAATGCGGCCTTTGGAGTTCTTGGATATCGTGGTACCCATGTTCAACCCATGGAGTAACCAAGATGCAAAAACAGTCCTTTGGCTGTGAATCGGCTGCCGCGACGACAAAACGAGCGCTTCGTATTGCAAGCGTGCTAAACAAAATCGGTATCAGTCGCACGCAACTATATCGCCTAATTCAACGCGGCCAGTTCCCCCGGCAATTTCACCTCAGCGCCCGCACTGCCGTCTGGGATGAAGCGGAAGTCGATGCATGGCTCGCTGCCAAGCAGGAGGGACACTGCCATGCAAACTAGTCACCCCACCCAGCACGGGCCAATTAGCTTTTTTGCCGCATCCACCAAACAGCAGAGCAATACTGAGCTGCTCGGTACTCCTTTGTTGACGACTTTACCTGGATGTCCAGTTGCCCAATTAACTTGGCACCCCTGTCAGGTTAATTTATGCGGCAAGAGCGAGGAGTGGCAACCATGACAGTGCTACTTCAACCCGATACGGCGGACAGCATCGTTCAGTTTGTCGCGCCAATCTTTACTGCGATTCCTGAGCCACTTCAGGAACTGCCATTCGCAATGTGGAGGGCTGAACCGGAACTAGATACACATAGCAAGCAGAAATGCAAGCTCAATGGAAACCTGAAATTCAAAAAAGCGCCAAGAAACGGTGCCGGATACAACATCAGTAAGTCCAAGCCTGAGCAATGGATGTCGTTTGATGCCGCCGTGGCCGCTTTCAACCAAGAATTTTTTACCGGTATCGGCGTATTGCTTAATGCTGACAGCGGTTTAGTAGGTATCGATCTGGATGATGTGAATGATCTAGTCATTGTCCGACCTGAGTTGCAGGCACTTCTCGACCAAGCCCAACATAAAGGCGTTTATTGCGAACAGTCCCCCAGCGGCACAGGGCTGCGGATGTTTGTGTACGGTCGGTTACCGGATGATGCGGGAAAACGGCACGGCGGAGTCGAGCTATACGCCGATACTGCTTTTCTAACGGTTACAGGGTGTTCTGTCTGGCCGGGTGAAATCAAACCTGCACAGTGGCTGGTAGATGCACTGCTGAATTTGATATCAGGAAATCGGGACCTCGCCGTCACCCCAGCACCTTCCGCAGTGATTAATCCTGTGACAGCGGACCCTGATCTTGCTGAAGTGCTTATGAGCTGGGCAGCAAATCAACATCCAAGATTGTGGCAAGGCCAATGGGCTACAGCATCATCAGCTCTAGATAAAGTCTATTCCTCGCAAAGCGAAGCTGACATGGCTCTTATCGGCTATCTCGTTCGTGAAGCTTACAGACGAGGCGCTAGCGATGAGCAGATTGTAGCCGCCACCGTGGAGGAAGCCTTTCGGCAAAGTGGACTCTTTCGACCCAGCAAGGAACGGCAGATCAAGCAGTATGCAATACCGAAAGCCATTCGCAGTGTCTCCCCAGGTAAGCCGCTGGCGAGCAAGATTACGATTGATGATACCTATGGCGATGTTCTGAATGGTCGGGCATTCGCAGCAACGTGGAGACACAAATTTGTGTTTGTCACCAGTGTAGGCAGGTGGCTTAAATGGCAGGAGGACTAACGATGTGGGTATGGTGCGAAAAAGATGAAGCGTTGCATGCGGCCAAAGCTGTAGCTGGTAAACTGGTCGATACGGGTCGAAAGTTAATCTCTGAAGACCAGCAGCACGGCTCCGAGTTAATTAAACATGGCATGAGGAGTCACGATCTGAAAAGGCTCGAAGCCATGCTCAAACTCGCTGCTTCTGAACCCGGCATGACTGTGACCCTCAACGAGTTGGACCGCGACCCGTGGCTGCTCGGCGTGCGAAATGGTGTGGTCGATTTACAAACTGGCTGCCTCCTCTCTGACGATCCCGCGAGGCTCATTACACGAAGATGTAATGCAAACCAAGACCCTGCCGCATCCTGCACAAAGTGGCTTTCATTTCTTGATCAGGTCTTTGAAGGTGACCTAGCTACGATTGAAACAGTACAGCGTGCGCTGGGCTACACCCTGACTGGAACCGCTTCAGAAGAAAAGATGTTCATCTGTTTCGGTCATGGCAGCAATGGCAAGAGCGTGTTTAATAACGTGGTCGCCGCCATCATTGATGGCTATGGCCGGGTCGCTCCGCCCAGCCTTCTAATACTTCGCAGAAATGGCGATACGGGTCCACGTAACGATCTGGCAGCACTTGCTGGGGCACGCTACGTGTCGATCAATGAGCTGCAATCTGGGGACAAACTAGATGAGCAACTTGTGAAATTGCTGGCAGGTCGAGAAATGATTTCGGCTCGCTTCCTTCACAGGGAGTTTTTCGAATTTCTACCGACCTTTTCTCCGTGGCTCAGAACCAACCATAAACCAATTATCACGGGGGATGACGACGGTATTTGGCGACGGCTCGTGCTGATTCCGTTCAGGCAGCAATTCACTGGGTCAGCCAAAGATCCGAACCTCGAACAAAAGCTGCTAGCAGAGCGCGACGGGATTTTGGCCTGGATGGTCGAAGGTGCAGTGAAATGGCAAAGTGATGGCCTGAAACTGAGTCCAAGGATCTTACAGGAGTCCGCAAGCTACCGCAGAGACAGTGATCTACTCGGCCAATTTATTGAAGAGGTCTGCTTCTTGGATCCCTACGAGCGGGTTCTTCAAGGGGATCTTTACCGACAATACCGGACATGGACACAAACAAATGGCATCGGAAGTCTAGCGAAAGCGAGTTTCACGCGAAGGCTTGCGGAACGCGGCCATTCCGAAAAGAAGAGCAACGGAAAAAAATTCTATAGCGGCCTCAAAATCCTCGATCCGCTCCCGGCTCCGCTGTTGCTGTTTTGATGCACAGGGCAGGTAGTGCGGCTTTTCCCTAGTTTTGGGGTAATTACTCTAGGAAATTTATATGAGCGTTTTACTGAAAAACTCT